>Ga0209518_1000087_pt1 | contig 128690 bp, 146 predicted proteins | sample RifGroB1_FD_183993 | JGI IMG/M metagenome (GOLD analysis project Ga0209518, IMG submission 183993) | Groundwater microbial communities from Rifle, Colorado, USA - Groundwater B1 (SPAdes) (version 2) | ecosystem: Environmental > Aquatic > Deep subsurface > Groundwater | place: Rifle, Colorado...
GAAGTTCTCCCCTGGAAACCATGGAGTTTATCGACTATCTCAAAGATTTAAATACCCAGTATCACCTGCGTATTTTGGAAGACCCATTGGCAGAGGACGACTGGAAAGGCTGGACGACTATCACTTCCACCTTGGGTGCCACGCTAACGGTCGTCGGAGACGATCTTTTGGTTACCAACCCAGAGCGGGTTAAGAAAGGAATTGCCGAAAAGGCCTGTAATTCCATTCTCATTAAACCTAACCAAATAGGCACTATCACTGAAACCATCGCCGTTACTAATCAGGCCCGGGCCGCTGGGTGGAAGATTGTAGTCTCCCATCGCTCCGGCGATACTAATGATCCTTTCATTGCCGATTTTGCCGTGGGCGTCGGAGCCGAATACGCCAAATTCGGCGCCCCCGATCGCGGCGAACGCGTAGCCAAATACAACCGTCTCCTGTCCATCGAAACCGAACTGAAAACGACATGACTTCTACCCCTAAGCCAATTGTCCTGGCGATTCTTGACGGTTGGGGACTGGCACCACCCGGTCCGGGCAATGCCATCGCTTCTGCCAAAACTCCCAACATGACCTCTCTGTGGAACGCATACACCCACACCCAGCTTATAGCCCACGGCGAATCAGTCGGTCTACCCAAATCCGAGCCGGGTAATACCGAAACCGGACACCTAAATTTAGGCGCCGGCCGCATCGTATACCAGGATTTACCCCGTATCAATATGAGTATTGCCGACGGCACTTTCTTTCAAAATCCCCAGCTGTTAGGAGTAGTTAAATCCCCTCGAGTTCACCTCCTCGGATTAGTTGGCGGTGGCGGAGTTCATTCCGATCTAGCTCATCTTTTTGCCCTATTGCGCTTTTGTCACGAACAACATGTGGCCCAAGTATATTTACATCTCTTTACCGACGGCCGCGATTCTCCTCCTTCTGCTGGCATGACGTATATCAATCAAGTCCAGGAAGTCATTGCACGGGAAGCCGTCGGTAAAATAGCCTCGGTCATGGGCCGGTATTTCGCCATGGACCGGGATTTTCGCTGGGACCGCACCGCTAAGGCCTACTTCTGTCTCACTAAAGGTGAAGGAAGAAAGGCTGAATCCATCGACCAAGCCATTAGCCAATCATATTCAGCCAACAAAACCGACGAATTTATTGAGCCCACCATTATTGATCCCGAAGGAATAATCAAATCAGGGGATGCTGTCATTTTTTATAATTTCCGTATCGACCGCCCCCGGCAATTAACCAAAGCCTTTGTGCTTCCCAACTTTGAAGAAACAGCCAACCATGTCGGTTTTGACCCTTACGCCGTCAAATACACAGCCAAACACATCGAGGATGTCTCCGGCAAACCTGCGCCCTTTACTCGCGGAGTACAAATTCCCAACCTGTATTTTGTGACCATGACCGAATACGAACAGAATCTGCCGGTTCAAATAGCGTTTCCCCCCCAGGTTGTGGAGTACCCCCTAAGCCGGGTATTGTCGGACGCCAATCTGCGTCAACTCCGCTTGTGCGAATCCGAAAAAGAGCGCTTTGTCACTTACTATTTTAACGGTCAGCGAGAGCAGGCGTTTCCCGGAGAAGATCGCCAAATAGTCCCGTCTCCCAAGGTTCCCACTTACGACAAAAAACCGGAAATGTCAGCTGTTGAAGTTACCCAAAAAGCTATTTCCAAAATCCAATCCGGAACCTATGACGTGATCATTATTAACTTCGCTAATCCGGACATGGTCGGTCACACCGGAAATCTCAAAGCTACTATCAAAGCCTGCGAGACAGCAGATACGTGCATCGGAGACATCTCCCGTGCCGTTTTGGCTGTCGGAGGCGTCTTAGTCATCACTGCAGATCACGGTAATGCCGAAGAGATGATCAACCCCAGTACCCACGGTACCGACACCGAACACAACGCCAATCCGGTACCTTTTATTCTGGTCGGCAACGATTTTCGCACAGCCACTCAAATTTCCCAAGGTATTCTGGCCGACGTCGCCCCCACTATTCTCTCGCTTCTTAAAATTCCCGCTCCTTCGTCAATGACGGGTCGTAATTTACTACGATAGTTATCTCTCCTCGATATACCCCGTCATCCGGCCCGATATATTCGTAGATTTTGGTCAGCTCCCGGGCAAGCGTTATTTGAATTCCGGAATATCTCTCCCTAAGAGTCTTAAGTGTCCTATCTGTCCTGGCGGGTGATTCGTAAATAACGGTGGTTACGTGTGGGAGTATTTCATATTTATCATTCCAAAATCCCAAAAACGTAAACTTGTCGGTGGGCAATCCCGCCGCACACAATGCCGCCGTCAGGGCTGATGGCCCTGGAATAGGAACCACTTTAAATCCCGCCGCCCTCACCACGCTGACGATCTTGTATCCCGGATCTGAGATGAGCGGCGTCCCCGCATCACTCACCAACGCTACATCACCATGAACTAAGTAACTAAGTAACAAACTAACAGTTTTAGCCTCATTCCAGTCTCTAACCGACAAATATTTTTTGTCACTTCCTCCTAAAATTTTAATTAGCTGACCAGTTCGCCGAGTGTCTTCGCATGCAATCACTTTAGTGGTTAAAAGTGTTTTGACCGCTCGTTCAGTAATATCTTCCAGATTGCCAATTGGTGTCGCGACCACATATAATGTCCCCATTGTGCCTGATTATATCTTAACTCTTCTCAAACCCGAAGTTTTCATAGTCTCACTTGGCCCTTGGGCCCTGGCCGGCATCACTGCCATTGTATTTGCCGAATCTGGCTTATTTTTCGGTTTCTTTCTTCCCGGCGACAGCCTACTTTTTACAGCTGGATTACTTGCATCCCAAGGATACCTCAATTTCGCCACTCTGTTACTTGTCACTTTTCCCGCAGCTGTTTTGGGAGACAACGTAGGCTACTGGTTTGGGCACAAAGTCGGCCCCAAAATTTTTGCTCGTGAAGATTCTCTGCTTTTCAAAAAACATCATCTCCTGGCCGCACAAAAGTTTTACGAAAAGCACGGCACTAAAACTATAGTTCTGGCTCGCTTCGTTCCCTTCGTACGCACCTTTGCCCCCATCGTAGCCGGAGCAGCTCAAATGCATTATTCCACTTTCATGACTTACAATCTGATTGGCGGTTTACTCTGGACTGTTGGCATCTCCTCCCTGGGTTACTTTTTGGGGAATATTCCCTGGATTCACTCTCACTACGAAGCCGTCATTCTCCTCATCATCTTCGGTTCCATCATCCCCATCGTTCTCCACTTCCTCAAAGACCGCAAAAAAATTTCTTTTTGACGTGTGATATACTCCCATACATGAGTCTCGTACACGAGATGGAACAAATGTGCAAACCCTGCACGTTATTTCGAGAGGGAAAGTGCATCATAAGGCAAAACCGAGGATTAAATTCGATAAAAGGGTTGTGTGATGAAGCAAAAATAACAAGCAACGATAAAAGAAAGTTATTGGCTTCCAAAAGAGTACGCAATAACAAAATTTGGACATGGGATTGGCAAACGAGAGACAAATAGGTCAAGTCTAATTCACCGCTCCGTTGTATTTGCGGATTACGCCCACGCATCGGCCTTGAATGCGGACTTTAGTGGTGAAGATGGGGGACATGGAGGAGTTGGCGGGCTCCAGGCGGATTCTGGTAGATTCTTTGAAATATCTCTTCAGAGTGGCAAATCCGTTGTCTAAAAGTGCCACCACTACCTCACCGTCTTTGGCTTCTTCAGTTTGTTCGATGACCACAAAGTCTCGGTCCAGAATGCCCGCCTCAATCATCGAATCGCCCTTCACTTGCAGCACAAAAGCTCTCTTTTTAGGCGATACCATGGTGGGAGGAATTCCCAGGACCGCGCTGGGATCTGTATACGGCTCAATGGGAGCTCCGGCGGCAATAAAACCCAATACTGGTAGCTCTACTGAAGCTGGAGTTTGTGATCTCTGAGCCATATCTTTTTCCGTAATTTCAATCGATCTAACTGTGCCTTCACGGCGTTTGATCACGCCCTTTTTCTCCATCGTTTCCAAATGCTCGTGAACAGTTGCCAGGCTGGAGACTCCCAGAGCCTGGGCAATTTCAGCTAAAGTCGGGGAGTAACCATTCCTCTGAATATATTGAGAGATGAAGTCTAAAATCTGTCTTTGCCTCTTGTATAGCGTCACTGGCATAGTTATACTATAATCCGAATATTTCCCAAATGTCAAGAGGCATGTTTAAACTCAAAGCTCCCTATAAGCCAACAGGAGATCAACCGGAAGCTATTCAGCATCTAGCGTCTAGCGTTCAACAGCATCAGGTATTGCTGGGCGTAACCGGCAGCGGCAAAACATTTACCATCGCCAACGTCATTCAGAAATTGCAAAAACCTACCTTAATTATTTCTCACAACAAAACCCTGGCCGCCCAGCTATATCAGGAGTTTAGAGATTACTTTCCGGACAATGCCGTATCTTATTTTGTCTCTTATTACGATTATTACCAGCCCGAAGCTTATATTCCTCAGTCCGATACCTATATTGAAAAAGAGACCGACATTAACGATCAGATAGACAAGCTTCGCCTGGCTGCCACAACTAATTTGCTCACGCGCAAGGACGTCATCGTAGTCGCATCGGTTTCCTGCATTTATAACTTAGGTTCACCTGCTGAATACGGCAAAACCATTCTGGAGCTGACTACCGGTCTCCGGGTCACCCGGGATCAGATACTGATGCGCCTCAATGATCTGCAATACTCCCGCTCTGATTACGGGTTTCACCGCGGCACCTATCGCGTTCACGGCGAGACAATTGATATCTACCTGGCTTACGAGGACACTGCCGTCCGCCTCACCCACGACGGTCAAAAAATCACCAAGCTGGAAAAACTTGACCCTCTCACCGGAGACCTCAAAAAGGTTAGTCCTTTTGAAGCTATCTACCCCGCCAAACATTATTTGGCTGCCAAGGATAATCAAGCCGAGGCATTCAAACAGATCCGCCATGATCTGGAATTACAAGTCGAGAAATTTAAATCAGAGGGCAAAATGCTAGAGGCCCATCGTATAAATCAGAGGGTCAATTACGATCTGGAAATGATCCAAGAATTGGGTTACGTCAACGGTATCGAAAACTATTCCCGCTACTTCGATGGAAGGAAAGTAGGCGACCCGCCCTATTCTCTCATGGACTATTTTCCCAAAGATTATTTATTAGTCGTCGACGAATCCCACATGACCATTCCCCAAATTCGTGGCATGTACAACGGTGACCACTCCAGAAAGCAAACTCTCATTGACTACGGTTTCCGCTTGCCGGCCGCTCTGGATAATCGGCCGCTCAAATTCGATGAATTCCTGCGCCGCGCCGGCCGCACCATTTATGCTTCAGCCACCCCTGACGAGTGGGAAATCTCCCAGTCAGCAGGTCAGGTGGTCGAGCAGCTCGTCCGCCCCACCGGCCTGGTCGATCCGGCTATCTCCGTCCGTCCAACTTCAAATCAAATTCAAGATCTAATTTCTACTCTCCAGTCTCTAATTTCCAAGGGCCAGCGGGCCCTTATTACCACCCTCACCAAACGCATGGCCGAAGATCTATCGGCCTACCTGGCAGAGCAGGGCTACAAAGTGCACTATCTGCACTCCGACGTCGACACCTTAGAACGTCTGGACATCTTGGATGATTTAAGGAAAGGCGTGTATGACGTGGTGGTAGGTATTAATCTACTGCGGGAAGGTCTGGATCTGCCGGAAGTCTCGTTGGTAGCAATTCTGGACGCGGATAAAGAAGGATTTTTACGATCCAAAACCTCGCTTATTCAGACCATGGGCCGGGCGGCCAGACACAAAGAAGGCCAGGTAGTCATGTATGCCGACCACGTCACTGTCTCCATGCAATCGGCCATCGATGAAGTCACCCGCCGGCGCCAGATTCAGCTGGATTACAACGCCAAGCACGGCATCACTCCCCGGTCCATCACCAAAGCCATCCGGGAACGCATCGTTGAAAAACAGGTTGAAACTTCCATAACTCTGGACCCTCAAGAAATTCTCAAAGGCCACGCCCTCGACGCCGCAGACATCGATATGTCTAAGGTCAATCAATTAGTCCCATCCGACCTATCTCGACTTATTAATCTTATGACAAAGCAGATGAACGCCGCCGCCAGAGCCTTGGAATTCGAAGAAGCCGCCCGCCTCCGCGACCGCATCCGCGAAATCCAAAGTTCCACCTCTTAGGTGGAACAATCTGCCACTAACCAACCTGCAATTCTCCCTCTACCAACTTCAAAAATCTCTGATCACCCTTTCTTTCTGCTTTACCTTCTTCATCTGACTGGTTACCACCCACGCGAGCTAACAACCCACAAGCAAAGCACACAACATACCTCAAACCGGGCTGAATGCTCAACGCCATCGGCTCATAATAGCACACTCAGAAGCAGTGATATAATCGCGAAAGTGAGAAAAGAAGACGAATTTAAAAATCCCAGTTGCCTGTCCCGTTTTTTGACATTTATATTCTCCCTTTTCGTGGGCGCGATAGGTGGAGCCATGCTTCTTAAAGAACTTCCCATCTTCCTCGATCACGACGCCGCCAGGCTGATCACCGGCTTTGCGTTGTTGGGTATAGCCTTCATCATGATGTCCAACTCCACAATTAAGCATTGAACAAAACCCGAAAAGACTTTACAATAGTACGTCATGGATTTTATTAAAATCACGGGCGCCCGCGAGCACAACCTCAAAAACGTCAATCTGGAGATTCCCAAAAATAAATTAGTGGTTTTTACAGGATTGTCCGGGTCCGGCAAAAGCTCCATGGCTTTTGACACTATTTATGCCGAAGGCCAACGCCGATACGTCGAGAGTTTGTCTAGCTACGCTAGACAATTCCTAGGAATCATGGACAAGCCTGATGTAGATCAGATCGAAGGCTTGTCTCCGGCCATATCTATTGACCAGAAGTCGACGTCACATAATCCTAGGTCAACAGTCGGCACAGTAACAGAGATTTATGACTATTTAAGATTATTATTTGCCCGTATCGGCCATCCGCATTGCCCAGTCTGCGGCCGGGAAATTTCCCAAATGTCCGCCCAAGCCATTGTGGATCAGATATCCGCCTTCCCCCGCCACACCAAACTGCTTCTGCTGTCACCGATCGTCCGCGGCCGGAAAGGGGAATACACCGAACTGTTTTCATCGCTGCGTCAGAAAGGCTATTCCAAAGTCAGAGTCGACGGCAAAGTCATCAGTCTATCCGCAGATATCCTGCTTCTCAAAAACAACAAACACGATATTGACGTGGTCGTCGACCGTACAACCATCGACGCCAAGATCCAGGATCGCACCCGTCTTTTTGAATCCGTAGAAGCCGCGCTCAAACTTTCCGAAGGATTGTGTATCGCGGCTGTTGTCAAAGATAAATCGTTCGATATTCCGGACGAGCCTAAAATCATGGAAGACCATCTGTTCTCGGAACGTTTTTCGTGCCCCGTGGATAACATCTCACTGCCTGAAATTGAGCCACGCATTTTTTCCTTCAACTCGCCGCACGGAGCCTGTCCCAGTTGCACCGGCTTGGGTTTTCAGCAAAAAATTGATGCCACGTTGGTTCTAAATGGCAAGCTCACTATTTCCGAAGGTGGTATTTTGCCCTATGCCAGAACTTTTCTCTACGACTCCTGGTTTTCCAGAAAGGTGGCGTCATTAGGATTTCCCATGCGCACTCCGCTATCAGAATACTCCACCAATCAAAAACGGGAGTTGCTTCATGGTCGAGACGGGTTCGAAGGCATTATTCCCAACCTCGAGCGCCGATACAAAGAAACTCAATCGGATTTCATAAGGATGGAAATCGAGCGTTATATGCGCCGGGAGACCTGTCCGGCGTGCCGGGGCCAGCGTCTCAAGCCCGAATCCTTGAATATCACAGTCGGGGGGCATCCTATAGTTCACTACACCCAACTCTCCATCAGCAAATCCCTAAGTGTCTTATGTAACTTAAGCGACCTAACCTCTCGCGAAAAAACCATTTCGTCTCCTATTCTCAAGGAAATCAAAGAGCGGCTGGGTTTTCTGGTCTCGGTCGGATTGGATTACTTGACGTTAGACAGATCAGCCACCACTCTAGCCGGCGGTGAAGCCCAACGCATTCGTCTGGCCTCACAAATCGGCTCCGGGCTCTCCGGCGTCTTATACGTTCTCGACGAGCCGTCTATCGGTTTACACCAACGCGATAATCAACGCCTTATCGACACCCTCAAACGCCTGCGGGATCTAGGCAACTCGGTAGTGGTTGTGGAGCACGACGCGGACATGATGAATCAATCAGATTGGATAGTAGACTTTGGCCCAGGCGCCGGCGAGCACGGAGGCAAAATCGTTTCTGCTGGCACCCCAACCCACATCAAATCCGACCCTAAATCATTGACTGGCCAATATCTCTCTGGCCGCAAACGCATAGGGTCTGACCCTATGCAACTAAGTAACCAACTAACCAATAGCAAACTAACAATCATGGGGGCCCAAGAGCACAATCTTAAACATATCAATGTAGAGTTTCCCTTGGGAAAGTTCATCGTCGTCACTGGAGTTTCCGGATCCGGCAAGTCCACTCTGGTTACCGACACTCTGTATCACGCTTTAGCCCGTCAATTTAACCCCGATCACAAAGAAAAACCGGGGAGCCATACAGCCATTGTCGGCGTTGAAGGCATTAATAAAGTAATTTTAGTAGATCAATCCCCCATCGGCCGCACTCCCCGTAGTAACCCCGCCACCTATACCGGTCTATTCACAGTCGTTCGCGACATATTTGCCCTCACCCCCGAGGCTCGGGTTCGCGGGTATCAACCCGGCCGCTTTTCCTTCAACGTCAAGGGTGGCCGGTGCGAGGCCTGCGAAGGCGACGGCCAAATCAAAATCGAGATGCAGTTTTTGCCCGATATATACGTCAATTGTGAAGTATGCCACGGTTTAAGGTACAATTCCGAAACTCTGGAAGTGCACTACAAAGGCAAAAACATTGCCGAAGTATTGGACATGACCGTGGAAGTTGCCCTGCAATTTTTTGCCGCCATTCCCGCAGCTTTCGAAAAACTTCAAACGCTCACAGATGTAGGTTTAAACTACGTTCATCTAGGCCAACCGGCCCCCACACTCTCCGGCGGCGAAGCCCAGCGTGTCAAACTCGCCAGCGAACTATCCAAGCGGGCCACTGGACGCACTTTTTACATCCTTGACGAACCCACCAGCGGACTGCATTTTGCCGACTTGGAAAAACTTCTGCATGTTCTCAAGAGATTGGTGTCTGCCGGTAATACTGTGGTTGTCATCGAACACAATCTCGACGTTATCAAAAACGCCGATTGGATTATTGATCTGGGGCCAGAAGGTGGAGATAGTGGGGGAAAAATAGTCGCCTCTGGAACTCCCACTCAAGTCTCTCACATCAAGTCGTCATACACCGGACGATTTCTCCATGAAGTTCTTTAAGGGTTCAAAAAAGTAGTCCTTCCATCCCTTATTTATTTTATCCCTGTCCCGATCCGGCACATCTTCATGCAGCAAATCGATATATGTTCTTTGGTTTTCGTATGTCAAAGATATTTGCACCCGGGAAGGTTTATTTTGTTTACCGCTCCAACAATGCGCTACCAATGATTTTTTCGGTTTCATTTCCAAATTCCTGAAACGCAGCATTTCTCTAAGCATTTTTGTCGGACCGTTCGGATCCACCATTGCTTCCCAGACTCTCGTCGCCATCGCATGGACTATATAGCTCTGTCGAATTACGCTCACTCCCGATATAATATCACAAAATGGCCAAAAGAATGTTACTATTGCTGCTGGCTTTTCCCGCTTCAGTATCCGCATCACAAGATTTTTATGTCAGGCACGTGGTGGACTACAAATTCGATACAGCCGGCCGGTCCACTGTGGTGAACCACATCTCCCTGACCAACAAAATTGCCAATTATTATGCCGACCGTTACGAGATGGAGCTGGTAGGCGAGAACCCGCAACACATCTCCGGCCGCGACGCCGCCGGTCCGCTCAAAATTACCGCAACCACCCCGGCTCCCAATACTACCCGCTTGGTCACCAGATTCAACACACCCGTCACCGGACTGGACAAAACTTTAAACTTCACTATTCAGTATCAGGGCAGGACGGCCGTACGCAAAGGCCAGGTCTGGGAAGTCACCCTCCCTAAATTCTCAAATTCCTCCGCTCTCGACGACTACTCTCTAAACCTCATTGTTCCTCCCACCTTCGGTCAGCCTGCTTATCTCTCGCCTCCACCGGCATCTTCCGCCGGCCATTCCTACGTCTTCACTAAGGATCAGCTTACTCAAGGCATCGGAGTTTCCGGAGCTTTCGGCAATTTTCAGACCCTATCCTTTCGTCTCAAATACCGTTTAGAAAATTCCTCCGTTATTCCCTTACCGGCAGACTCTGCTTACCAGAAAATATTTTTCGATTCCATCACCCCACCTCCCGATTCTGTAACCATTGACCCAGACGGCAACTGGCTGGCTAGTTTTACTGCCGGAGACATTACCGTCACCGGCCAAGCCCATATACTCATCGACCCCCTCACCACATTTGCCGACGCTCCACCCGAAAAATATTTATCACCAACAGCCTATTGGCCCAGCACAGACCCGCAAATTATCAACCTGGCAAAATCTTTAAAGACTCCTCGAAAAATTTATGATTACGTTGTTCAAAATGTCAACTACGAGTATTCAGCAGAGCGCAAAGGCGCTCTCACAGCTCTCTCGTCCGGCAAGGGGGTGTGTACTGAATTTACGGACCTGTTTATAGCCATCGCGAGGGCTGCCGGTATTCCCGCCCGCGAAGTCAACGGCTATGGCTACACTACTGATCCCGGGATGCAGACACCCATTCATTCCTGGCCCCAATACTGGGACTCGGCTAGACGCATCTGGGTTAGTGTCGATCCGACCTGGGGCAAGACATCCGGAGGTGTAGATTATTTTTCCAAGCTGGATTTCAATCACTTGGCTTTTATCACCCGCGGCCTATCCGATTCACAGCCATCTGTAACCACCACGGATATTCAAGTATCTTATACCTCGTACCGCGATTTCCCGGCTCTGCCAGTCACAGCCAAATGGCAACCCCCCCTAATTCTTATTCCTTATATTCCTGTATTCTTCAAACTGCATCTTACCAATCCCAACTCCCAGGCGCTCTACAACAACCCCGTAACTCTACCGCCCTACGGATCGACCACACTCACCACGCAATTTACCCTCACCCAACCTTTTGATTTCACTCCCAGGTCCGTCAGCCTTCTCAACATGCCGTATAATATCCCCGCCACGTTATTTCTTCCCTGGCAACTCGGCTTTGCTATCCTTATCTCACTTACCATTATCTCCGGGGGTATATATTTTCAAAAACTCCTCCGGAACCGTCATCTACGTCGGTAAAGCCAACCGCCTAAGACAGCGCGTGCGGTCATACTTTCAACCTCCCATTCGGTTGGGATCCAAGACCACCCAATTAGTTTCCCACATTGCCTCTGTCGACTACATCGAAGTCGCATCAGAAATTGAGGCTTTGCTTTTAGAATCCCGGCTGATCAAAAAATTCCGGCCTTTTTACAACATCGCTTCCAAAGACGACACATCACCTTTTTATGTTCACCTCACGTCCAGTAAATTTCCCAAACCCGTCGTCAACCATTTACCCAACCAGGCTATTGCGGGACCTTTCTTAAGCGGTTGGACCGTTCGACATATTCTCAAATCTCTTCGTCGCGTGGCCCCGTATCACACCGAATCTCCGTGTTTCTACCGGCATTTGGGCCTGTGCCGGCCCTGTCCGGACGATCCCCAAACTACCATAGCCGACTACTTGAAAAACATCTCCCGATTGAAGCGTATGCTGCGTGGCCAATTCAAGTCTGTCCTACACCTAGCGGTCAAAGCTCAAGATTTTGAAACCGCCACTGCCCTACGGGATCTCCTGCTCCGTCCAGTTTCTCCCGAAGAATATGTAGTCAATCCCAACCTGCTTTGCGATCGTCGCCAAGAGGCCTTGGAATCATTACACTTAGCCCTTAACACTTGGCCCCTAGTTCGAATTGAAATGTACGACATCTCCCAACTTGCAGGTAGCGCAGTCACAGGTGCCATGACAGTGGCAGTAAACGGTCAGCTTTCACCAACAAATTACCGGCACTTCACAATTCATTCCGGCCGAGATGACGTTGCCCGGCTCAAAGAAATGCTCTCCAGGCGTCTCAAGACAGACTGGCCCACTCCCGATCTTATCGTCGTAGACGGGGGCAAGCCCCAATTATCCATAGTTAATTGGGATATTCCCACCATCGCTCTGGCAAAAAAAGAAGAAATAATTTACACCCCGTCTTCTGCAATCAAACTTCCACGATCCCATCCTGGTCTGCAATTATTGCAGCGCCTACGCGATGAAGCTCACCGCTTTGCGCGTCGCTTGCATCACCGTCACAGAAGTTTAATAATTAAGTAATGTTGAGACTTCTTTTGCGCTCCATTGCCATTAACCTGGCCAGCATCTATCTGGCATCCCAGATCCTCTCCGGAGTCATCACATATATCGGAGGCTATCAAACTCTGCTTCTGGCCTCACTAGCTATCGCTTTGGTCAATCTCTTCGTCAGGCCCGTCATCAATTTGCTACTTCTTCCCATCCACTTAGTCACCTTGGGTGTCTTCCGCTGGGTTGCCAATCTGGTAACTTTGTATTTGGTCACCCTCCTGGTACCCAATCTGCAAATTCACGCCTTTACTTTTCCCGGTTTAGACCTCAAATATGTTATTATTCCCTCCATGCAATTCACCGCTTTCGGAGCGTTCGTAGTGGCCACCTTCACTCTCACTCTCACTTTTCACTTTATTTACTGGCTGCTTCAAGATTAATGAAAACCTGGATTATGATCGGTCAAATTGTCACCGGTATCGTGCTTTCCGGCCTAATACTCTTGCAAGCCAAAGGCACGGGTTTAGGCCGGGCGTTTGGTTCGGTTGCGTATCACTCCAAAAGAGGAGTAGAAAAAATGGTTTTCCGTTCAACCATAATTATTGCCATCATATTCGTAGTTTTATCCCTACTCAATGTCCTCACCTTTTAAACAGCTGCGTTTCGGGTCACGCCTGCTGGTAGCATTTCTCACCAAATACTACCTGGCGGTCATCCTGGGTGCCGTCTTGGGCTCGCTGGTCTTTGTCTTTTCTCCCAAACTCCTGCCCTATTTACCTCGTTACCGCCCCACACAAACCATAGCCGTCGTTGGCCGCTACACGCTCTCCGAAATCCCCTTATCCATCCAACAAAAAATCAGCTTGGGCTTGACCACTGTTTCGCCTTCGGGTCAGCCGGTCGCCGGCTTGGCCAAGTCCTGGGAAGTGGATTCCACCGGCAAGAGCTACACTTTCACTTTAGACAGCGGGTTGCACTGGCAAAACGGTTCGCCCATCAAAGCGCAAGATATCAATTATCACTTTAAGGACACTGATTTCGTCTATCCCGCTGATGACCAAATCGTCGTCAATCTCAAGGAACCCTATTCTCCGCTTCCGGTTGTTCTCTCCCGGCCGGCCTTCAAAACAGGCCTTTTGGGGGCCGGATCGTACAAAGTGGCACCCTTAAAAAAACTGGCCAAACTGTAAACACTCTCACACTTACCCCCGCAGACTCCACATCGCGCTTACCCCGTCTGCGCTACTACTTCTATCCCACCGAAGCTCAAGCTCGTTTGGCATTCAAATCCGGTACGGTGAATTTTCTGGAAGACATTCAAGATCCAGCCGATCTGGCTGAATGGCCATCCCTCCGCATTTCTCCGTTTGGGCAAAAAGACCGTTATATAGGGATTTTCCTCAATACCACCCAACTGGAAAAAAGTTTACGTCAATCCCTAGCCTACGCCATCGACAAATCCCACTGGCAAAACCGGGCATACGGACCACTCTCCCCCACCTCCTGGGCCTATAATCCCGATGTCAAACCCTATGATCTGGATCTGGTCCGGGCCAAACAACTGTTAGCCAAAGTGGGCAAAAAGCCGGACAAATTACTCCTCACCACCCTGCCTATTTACCTGTCAGTCGCGGAGGCTGTCAAATCTGACTGGCAGGCACTAGGCATCCCAACAGAGGTTCAAGTTGTTCCCGAAATTCCTGCGGAATTCACCGCTCTTATAATCGGTCAGAAAATACCCACCGACCCGGATCAATATTCTCTGTGGCATTCCACCCAAGAGACCAACATCTCTCATTTCAATCATCCCCGGGCGGACAAACTCCTTGAAGACGGCCGCAAAACGCTCGACACCGCCGCCCGCAAAACCATCTACTTTGACTTCCAAAAGTTTCTTTCTGAAGAGCTCCCCGTCATCTTCCTCTACCACCCCACCACCTACTTCATCTCCCGAATGTAGTAAAATTGCTCTTGAGGATCGCCCTCGTAGCTCAATGGATAGAGCAAATCCCTTCTAAGGATAAGATGGAGGTTCGATTCCCCCCGAGGGCACTTTTACATGGGTTCGTAGCTCAACGGTAGAGCAGCTCCCTCTTAAGGAGACGGTTGTGGGTTCGATTCCCACCGAGCCCACTGCGAATATTTCGAACCTTGATGTATACTTGTATTTAATGGTAAATAGACGTACTGTTAGGAGTTTTAATAGACAGAATTTTGAAAGATCGGTAGCCTTACGAAAACAAGGGTTGAGTTACAGTGAGATTCTTAAAATCGTCCCAATTGCCAAATCTACTCTTCAGAATTGGTTAACACTGTCTGGACTGACCTTAACTAAAGAACATTTAGAGATTCAGTTGAAGAAAAGAATTGAAAATAAAAGAGTCGCGACAGAGTCAGCAAAAATTACTCGTGACATTAGAATAAATAGAGAGATAAATTCCTTTGTGAAAAGTTGTCGTGGTTTTTTATCAGAACCTTTATTTGTGGCAGGAATCGTTGCTTATGAGGCTGAAGGTGCTAAAACGGGAAGTAAATTCTCTAACTCGGATTATCGATTAATTAAAGTGTTCATAAATTTCTTAAATAAATATGTTTCTCCCGTGCAAGAACTTGCTTTAGGATATAGAGTTTACATTCACGAAACTCGCGCGACTGATTTGGGTCGAATTAAAAAATATTGGGCAGAGAAACTTTTTGTTAGTGAATCTGAAATCAAACAATCCTGGAAAAAGAATATCGTAAAAAAACGGCGAATGAACCCTGACTACTTTGGTCAATTGGAAATCACAATAAGGTCAAAACTTATAGGAAGGAAATTATTGAGACTTTCGGATATAATTATGGAGTCATATTGCGGAGTCGTCTAATGGTAGGACACCACTCTTTGGAAGTGGGTATTCTAGGTTCGAATCCTAGCTCCGCAGCCAGTAAGAAGAAGAAAGCCGTTGGGAGGTAGCGCTTTCCGCGCCCGCCTCCGCGGAAAGCGCGTCAAATCCGCCTTTTTTGAAACTTGCGGACAGCCGCCGATCAGTTAAAAAGAAGTTCGAGCCGACAGTTTTTGCCATGATAGATAAATCATGGCAACTATTTTTTGCGCGCGCGATTTTGTGCGCTGAAAGCGCACTATTTACGAATTCCTGAAAAGGTTCAAGCCACTCGACGCCGTTTTGGGAAATTTCCTTAATTTTGGAGTTTAAGAGTGATTTTGTTTCCACCAATTCGTTCTTTTTCTTTTGGTAATCTTCTGGACTAATTATCTTGTCTAAATATCCTTCAAGCAGACGATCCGTCTTTTCCTCAGTTTCTTTCAGTTGGAATTGATAAGTCGAAACAATCCCTGCTGATTTATTCTTTTCTTGGTTTGCGTCTTTATTCGCCCACGCAAGAAACTTTTTGGTGGCGTGCGGCGGCAAAGAAGCGCGCAAAACAATTGCTTTTAACTGTTTTTCTATTTCTTCTTTATCAATATATTTTTGCGAGCAATCACCCATTTTTTTGGAACAACGATAGTAGATATACTCAACTTTTCTATTTGTCCGTTTGTAATACTTAGTGTGTTTTTCGGCAGTGATTGCGCCGCCGCATTCGCCGCACTTCACAAGTCCTAGAAAATCAAAAAGATGTTTGTTGTTTTTAACTTTACGGTTTTTTAGTTTGACTGCTTCTTGGCACTTATCAAAAAGTTTCTTGGTAATTAGCAGTTCTTGTTTTCCTTCGTACAATTCGCCGCAAAATCTCATCACTCCGTAGTAGAACGGATCAGTCAAAATTCTTTTGACTTTATCAAGGTGGAGTTCGTGACCGGACTTGTTGAAAATTTTATTTTGGTTGAAAAATTTGCGGATATCCGCGTATCCATAGCCGCCGGTGACAAAAAGCTGAAAAGCTTTTTGCACATACTTGGCTCGCTTCTTATCAACTTCAATTTTTTTGTTGATATTTAAGTAACCAAAAGTTGCTTGATTCGGCCACTCGCCGCGACGGAGTTTTTGGCGGTTACCTCGTTTTACATTCTCGGAAAGATTATCCACATAATATTTTGACTGATTAAAAGCCATACCAAGCATAAATTTACCTTGCGGCGTATTTTCAAACCAGAAAGAAGGGAATTTTAAATCAAGGAGTTTTCCGGTATCCAATAAATAGATAATCTTTCCGCCGTCAATTGAATTTCTGGAAAGTCTATCGGGATGCCATGAGATGATACCGGCGGCTCCGCCGTTTTCTATCTTTTCCAAAACTTCCGTAAATTTTTCTCTTCCCGGCTCTTTGGCGGTTTTGCTTTCGGTAACAAAAGAAACAATTTTCAAATTTTCTTTTGCGGCGAATTCCTCAAGCTCGGCAACTTGCGCCTCAATAGACAAAATTTGTCTGTCTGGTTCATCTGTAGACTTTCTGCAATAGGCGATATATTTGATCATAAGATTATGGTAATAGAACTGCTAATACCCATAATGGCGGTTGTATCAAAACAAGTAGCCCAAGTAATCCAACCTTATTTCTTTTCAAAATTATCAATGACGTAATTATGTTAAAAACCTCAGGTGGTACGGTAATCCAAGGACAAAATCTTCCACACCATAAATGAGGCCTGTGTGCAAAATCTAAAATATAGTTGTGAATTCCAAAATTTGTTAGTAGATCACGGATAAGATGATAAACAGATAAAAGTAAAGCAAGAATAAATATGATTTTTAGTGTTTTGTTCACGGTTTTATTATAGTTCTTTAAGCGAACGGTAGTGAGCGGGGTTTCTTACCAAGAAACCCAATTTTTGCGTTTTTTCTTCCTTCTTTTTCCGGCGGCTGTCTGCAAGTTTCAAAAAAGGCGGATTTGACGCGCTTTCCGCGGAGGCGCCCTACGTTCCTCAGGGTAAAGGCGCGGAAAGCGCTACCTCCCGACCTATTTCTTCTCTTTACTGGCTGGCGGTTTACGAAAAATGTCGAACTTCATTTGATTAGCTCGGCCTTCGGCCTCGCTTTGCTTCCCTCGACTTCGCTCGGGACAAACCGGCGCGGCGCCTTTACACTGAGCTTGCCGAATGTGCCCACCCGCCGCGCCTCCGAAACTGTCGGCTCGTAAAAGAAAAAAACGCAAAAATTTAAAGAACTTTTTATAAATCTCAAATGGCCGCCCTGGTTGTACTCAGAAACCTTTCGGGTTCTGTCCAAGACGGCCATTAAAAAGCCCGAAGGTTATTTCTGAGTACAATTACAATATACAATTTTTTTAAAAGAAAGACAATTGACAATGACCCTATATTCTCAAATAAAACAAAAAATGTATAATTATGTCAATGAGGACACTAAACAAATCAGATAAAGCAAAATTACTAAAAGCGATTAAGCCCACTGTTTTTTCTGAGGACAATTCAGTATTCCGAAAATTTATGGATGAATTTATTGTTCATTGTTCAGGATATTTTATTCTTGCTCCTTCTGGAACAGGTAAAACTTATTTTGTTAAGCACCAAAAAGAAAAACACTGGATAGACGGAGACATTCTCTGGGAAGCTGCTGGTGCTCACCCTAGACGAGCGTGGTGGACTGAGGGAGTTGAAATAATTCAAGAAGTTGACCAAAGGAGTGATGTTATTACACACCAGGCAAAAAAATTAGGTTTATGGATATTGGGAGCTTCAAACTTCTGGCTGAGGCCGGACGCAATTGTTCTTCCTGATCTGAAAATACAAAAAGAATTTATTCTTAAAAGAGAGATAACAAATTATGATGGGGGGGCGAAGAGTAAAGACTTCCAACAAGTAATAAACCATCGAGCATGGATTAAAAACAAATGGCTAAAAAAAGAAAAGGTGCCTCAATTCAAAACAATAAAAGAAGCGGTATTATTTCTGGAAAAGAACTACAACTCATAAAAACAGTTTATTAGTCTGTCGAATTATTAAAATAACGTCCCGGAACTTTAATTTGTGTACCACCAAATGTGGTTGTTGCTTTACCAGAAGAGTCAACGTCTATACTAATCCCAGCCCCATAATCTACAGGTAAATAATCTGTCTTGCTCAGGCCAGACAAGTACCGCTTAGCGTATGGACTTAGTAAGTCGTAATGAGAGACTGCCCAAACAACCAGTCTTCTACCTGGATTCCTTTCGTGATAATCTCTGGAAAACCTGGCTAAAACATCAACGTAGTGGGCTAATCTTTCTGCCATTTCCCAGGGTCCTTCTGCCCCCATCTCCTCACGCTTTTTTTCTTCTTGATCGCTTTCAAAAGCCACCCAAAAATCTTTATCTTTTCCATAATGCGCTTCTAAGAATTTAACAAATTCTGGTGAATCGCGAAAAACTTTTGGCTCACGAATCTGTTTTGTAGGCCGAGGTCCCCCACTGCCATGAAATTTCCCAGACGTGTTGAGTAAATGATCATCAGAACTTTCAATAGCTTGTAAGACCTCCTTGATTCCGGAAACTACCGCCTGGGCTGTTTCCATAGATCTTTGGCCATAATCTTGCCTGTCTCGAAAACGGGTATCACTGGCTAAAACTAAAAAATCAACCGTATCTCTTTCTTCTGGGGGCAAGGTGGCAAGTAATTGATTGACAAATTTCTGCGCATGTTCTTGAACACTTTTAGATGCCTCTTCCGTAAGGCTGCCAGGCTTAGCGGATTCTTCGGATCGGTCATATTCACCATGCCTTTGAATAACAATTTTTGTTCCCCCAAGCGGAGGTACCCGTGGTTCAATATCCGAAATTTTCAATCCCTCAGATGTTGATTCAAACGCCATACTTAACATGATTTTATCACAAAACTTTATTAAAATCGCCCGAAGGGCGAGAAAATCGCGCGCGCAAAAAATAGCGGAGCTAATCAAATGAAGTTCGACATTTTTCGTAAACGGCCAGCTAGCATACTACTATTGCCAAATTGTTAGCCAGTGAAAGAAATATCCGAGATGCCAAAGCCTCAATTCGCAAATGCCAGTTTCTATTCGTGTCGATCATAAAGTAAATAGATTTTACTACTTTAAAGCCAGCTTCTGTTAACACGATCTCAACTTCCTGCATAGTGTATTCCCTAACGTGACCATACGTTCTGCCCTCATGCAGGCGCAAATCAAATTCGTTCGGATTTTTTCCGACCAGCAAGCTTAGTCTTTTGGTCAGAGAAGCGATATTCGGAGTAGTCACCACCACCCACCCACCCTTTTTCATCACTCGTCGCAATTCACTAAAGAATCCGGGTACATCGGCCGGAATCAGATGCTCAATTACCTCACTGCATATCACAAAGTCAAAGAAACGATCCTTCCATGGCAAACGTCTCCGGTGTAGATCGACTCCGCTAAGGATAATTTTTTCCTTTTTCAACGAACCCAGGTACCGCCGGCTAAATTGTTTAACCGCCGCAGGATGTTCCAAGGCATACAACCGTTTCAATCCAAACATCCGCCGCACAGTGATAGCTAAAATCCCTCCCGCCAATCCTACCTCCAACCCCACATCACCCTGCCTGATTTTCGGCAGTAACCCTAAAATTTTTTCGTAGCGCTCTATATAAAACTCTTTATCTTTTGCGCTGTATGGATATCCCAAGTCCTCGATCACCGATCGAATCACCCTACTACCTCTTCTTTCTTGGCTCCCAAAAACTGTACCCAGCTGTCCAGAAAGCCCAAGATAACCTTAAATGGAGCCTCCAAAATGAAGTCAAAAGCAAACGCCAAAAAGTTGAGCTTAGACAAACCTTGACTCAATTTACTTCCAGTTGTCAAAATCGGCAGCCAAATCATGTCCCACAGCGACGATTTTTGTCCGTTTTGCTGCTTCACTCGGTAAATACCTGCTGTTAATCGAATACGGTGGGCAAAAAAGGCAATTACCGACAGAAAGAACACAAATATTAACTGGGCTGCAAAATTAAATCTAGCTTTCGTTAAGCCGTAAAATATCAGCCCAAACGTAGCAATGAATACTGCTATGTACAGAACCGAAAACACCGCATACCATCCGCTACCTGTCTTTGCCGGCCTGTCGTACAAAGCATCCTCTTCTTTAGCTAGCTCTTCAAAATTATTCACCACCTGCCAAGTTCGGCTTATAATTTTTTCTTTTTCTCGGCCTTTAGGCAAACTAATTTGCCGAGTTACCACCCACATTAGAGCCGGGGGGAATAGCAAATTGGCTACCAGCGGCCACTTAGCCACGCTGCCAAACAGCCACACTTCTACCGGCATCTCTACCGCCACCGCCACTACCATTTTTGTCAAAAACACGTAAATCACGCTTCTGACAGCCGCTGTAGATATACGCTCACCCATCAACCGCAACTGTCGATCCAGCACTTTGCCAGCAGTTTGCATAAAATCTGCCTCATTTAGCACCAATTTGCCAAATTCCACTGGGTTTGCAAAATAGATGTCCCGCAAAAGTAGCAAAGCCCCCGTTTGATTACTCACATACTTTTGCAGCCGATTGGACTGGGGATGGTTTTTAGCCAAATTTACCAATCGCCAAGTTTCGCTCACATTTCCTTCTGCCAGCTGCAATACGTGATAAGCCTGCTGCTGGTCATCAGATTGGGAATATATTTTATCTACCGCCAAAAAAATCAATAAATCTAAGTTAGGATCTGGCACTTTTATTTTTTGCTTTAAGGCTTGAAAAGCAAAGTACGTAAACTTCCCAAAGTCCCGATTCAGGTTAAACATTTCTTCAATCTGGGCCGAAGCCACACCCACCAACCACTCTCTCGGGACTCCCGTGTCCGGCACATTGATATATCTCTCCAGGGTTTGCGCCAATTTCATTTCATCTACTTGCTCCAATTCAGTCACTGATACGTATCTGGCCCACTTCAATTCGGTTAGCAGTAATTTAGCCAGTTCTGTTGGGTTTTTTTCATACACCATCAGCCGTTTCAAGATTCTTTCAATAGCCGCCCGGCGCACCAAATGATCCGCCCGATACTCCAGCGCGTTCCTGGCCTTCTCGTATACCCGAGCCAGCACACTTATCACACTTTGATCATCATCTTTCAATTCTCCGTCCACTTTGCCGCCATAACTCAATTGACCCAAGAAAATTTTCACTGCCGGATGCATACACCCGGATTATACACTTGCTCTGGGTGATCGACGGGATTCGAACCCGCAACCGCCAGATCCACAATCTGGCACTCTAACCATTGAGCTACGATCACCAGAAACCAAGTCCATTTTACCATCTACCCTTAATCAGTGCCTCCGGGAAGAATCGAACTTCCACCGCTTGTTCCGAAGACAAGCACTCTATCCGTTGAGCTACGGAGGCCTACAATTCCCATTTTACTCCCAGCTCTCAAAAATAGTACAATAACTCCATGAAGGTACTATTCATTTCCGCCGAAGTCGCACCCTACTCTTTCATTGGTGGTCTAGCCCAAGTTTCATTTTTCCTTCCCCGTGCTCTCAAAAAATTAGGGGTTGATATCCGCATTTTTACTCCCAAATACGGAACATTTAACGAGAAACTTTATCCTACCCAAATGGTCTATCAAGGCTTGAAAGTCCCTACTGGCGAAAAACCCGACTCCGGTTACCCCCAGGAATTAATCTGCAACATCAAAACCCTCAAGGTCCAAAAAAAGGATGAGCCGGTTGTTTATTTCTTAGAAAACATGGAATACTACGAAAAGAGAGCCAATGTCTACAACTACTCCGACGATCATATCCGCTTCGGTCTACTTAGCCGCGCGGCCCTCGAATTTGTCAAAAAACACGAATTCATTCCCGATACCATCCACGCCAATGACTGGCACAGTAGTTATATTCTCAACTATCTTCGCCACTCTTACCAGGACAATCCTACTCTCAAAAAAATCGCGACTCTCCTTTCCATTCACAATCTTTACCATGGGATTTCATTCGATCATGATCACGCCTCCGAAATGGATTTTGACGATGGCAAGGGCTCGCTGGCCTCTTTTTTCAGCGACCGCTTTCTCAAACAAAACCCCCTCAAACGCGGGATCGTTAATGCAGACATCATTAATACCGTTTCTCGTACTTACGCCCACGAAATTCTTACCGAAGAATACGCCCCCTACCTCTACAACCTTTTCCGTGAACTGCGCGGCAAGCTCTTTGGTATCCTCAACGGCCTGGATTACCAGGAATTTAACCCTTCTTCCGACAAAATAATCAAAAAAAACTATTCCTCCTCTAACATCCGGCCCCGTCAGGAAAACAAATCCGACCTCCAGCAGGAATTCGGACTCAACCTTTCCCCTCGCACCCCGCTTCTGGCTTTCTATGGCCGGCTGGATGGCCAAAAAGGTCTAGACCTAATCTTAGAAACCATCGACTTTGTTCTAACCGAGCTCGATGTCCAACTGGTCATCGTAGGGAGCGGCGACGATTATTATCGCGACTTTTTCTCATCTTTGGAGAAAAAATATCCAGGCCGGGTTGGTACTCACCTTATGTTCGATTCGTCGCTACCCAAAAAAATCATTTCCGGCGCCGACATCCTCCTCATGCCCAGTTTGTTCGAGCCTGGCGGTATTGTCGCCATGGAAGCCCAGCGTTACGGCTGCGTCCCCGTGGCCAGATCCACCGGCGGATTGGCCGACTCCATCGAAAATTTCGACTCCCTCTCGCACAAAGGCACAGGCTTTACTTTCCGGACATACTCCGCTATGGGCTTTATGACAGCCATCGTCCGGGCCCTGGAAACCTATCATAGCCCCAATATCTGGAACAAAATTATTGTCCAAGCCATGAAAAAAAACTTCTCCTGGGACAACTCCGCCCACCAATACCTGGAACTTTATCAAAAAACCTGCAAATTCCGCAGCCTGGCCCTTCTCTCCCGCCCTCATTTCGACTTTTCCAAGTTATAATTGCTATGTACTGGGCCAACTTTCTCCACATCTACCAACCCTCTGGCCAACAGCCTGACATTTTAGAAGCGGTTGTCGCTCAAAGTTACCGCCCCCTTATTGCCGGAATTCTCAAAAACCCCCGTGCAAAATTAACATTAAATGTTACCGGAGCTCTGCTTGAATTGTTTGATAAACACGGATATTTCGATCTTATTGATGATCTAAAAGCCGCCGGTACCGCAGGACAAATTGAATTCACCGGATCGGCCAAATATCACACCTTACTACCATTTTTAAGTCCCGACGACATCATCCACCAAATTAAGATCAACGATGAAACCAGCCGCTTTTATCTTGGGCGGGCTTACAATCCCCGAGGTTTTTTCCCACCGGAAATGGCATACCATCCAAAGCTGGCGCCAATTTTGGCCAGTTTAGGATATTCATGGGTAATCATTGATGAAATAGCTTTTAACGGCCAAGTGGAAAAAGTCGATTACACCAAAACTTATAAAGTTAAGGGCACTTCTTTGAGAGTATTCTTCAGAGAAAGACGGCTCAGCAATCTGATTATGAGTGCCGCTGTCAGAAATTGCGGGTCACTTAAAGAGGCTCTGGGTTCAGGTTTGCATAGTTCCCGCTATGTGATTACCGGCATGGACGGTGAAACATTCGGACATCATCGACCCGGACTTGAAAATTTGTTATTCGAAATTTTTATCGATCCAGCATTTCATTTGTTAACCATATCCCAGTTATCAGACTTATACCCCAAACCACTTTCTGTAAAACCACTAATATCCACTTGGGCCAGTAGTGAACAAAATATAGATGACAAATCCCAATTTTTATCCTGGAAAGACCCTAAAAACGCTATTCATGAACTGCAGTGGAAACTTTACAATCTGGCCCTCAATTTATCAAAGAATACAGATCGCGAAAAAATGGATATCGCTTCCGCCAGCGATCATTTCTTTTGGGCTTCAGCCAAACCTTGGTGGAGCCTAGAAATGATCGAAGAAGGTGCCTATCGGCTCCTTGACGTGATCGAGAGCGTTCCCCATGTAGACCTGACTTTGCTGGTCCAGGCCAAGAATTATTACCAGCAAATTATTTCCGTCGCCTTCGATTGGCAACGCCACAACCGTGTCCGCAAACTTAGCCGTGAACAAAAATCTCTAATGCGCATTCCTTTCAAAGATCGGACATTGGCGGTAGGGGGAGAACAGGAAACCGTATTTTTTGCATTTCTAGATATGATGAAAAAACAGGAAGAAAAAGCTGTTCAGAACCAGGAATATGAAAGCGCCATCATGTGGCGTGACGCCATTTACAAACTGCAAAATAAACTCGATATTTATGACACTGTCCACGCCGTGGATTTATTAAGAGTTACGGTAGGAAACTCCCAAATGGAGAAAGTTATTCAGCAATACAAAGCCCAATATCACAAGATCCGCTCCGGACAACCGGAACAAAGATGAAAAATCAAACCATCGCTTATTTATGCGCCGAATTCGCTCTCGATTCGGCTCTTCCCACCTACGCAGGAGGCCTCGGGGTGCTAGCCGGCGATATTGTCATGGAAGCCAACCTCCAAAATACAAACCTCATAGCCATAGGCCTTTTTTACCGCCTGGGTTACACGGGCGACAATTTGACTCAAGCCCAAACTCCACAGGAGCATCGCCTAGAAAAAGTCGCAACTATCAAAATTCCTATAGAGGATCACTATATTTCTGTCCGCTGTTGGAAAAAGCAACAGGAAACAATCCCCGTTTATTTTCTGGACACCTTTGATTCCTCCAATTCTGAAACAGATCGGAAAATTACCGATATTTTGTATCCATCGAGCTCTGAAATCAAACTCAAGCAAGAAATAGTTTTAGGTATTGGAGCTCTCAAATTACTGGAAGCGCTAAACATCCATCCCCGGATCTATCATTTAAACGAGGGTCACTCTGCTTTCCTTGTCCTGGGGCTGATCCGCCACGAAATGATCGAGCACAAAATAAATTTCGATCAGGCTCGGGATATGGTCAGGCAAAAAGTTGTCTTCACCAATCACACTCTTTTACCTGCCGGTAACGAAGTTTATAGCTCTCTTCTTGTAAGTTCCCACCTCAAAAAATATTCCGAACAAATTCAGGTCCCAGTCGACCAGTTAATCGCACCGGGTCTCATACCTCGGTCAAACGATTTTTCTCTCACTCTGTTCTGCCTTCGCCTGGCGGGTCGCACAAACGCCGTTAGTCATATTCATTCCCAAAAAGCAGCGGGGATTTGGCCCCACCATCCTATGCTCCCCATCACCAATGGCATTTTTATTCCCCGTTGGGATCGCCTTCTCTCCTCCGACCCAGCCAACATTTGGACAGCTCACCAACAGTGCAAAAAGGCTCTTCTTGAGTACATCGCCAAACAAACCGGCCACCAATGGCCCGCAGACGTACCCCTAATTGGTTGGGCCCGCCGCATTGTCAGCTACAAACGTCCCACTGCCATTCTACAAGATCCAAACCGGCTGACTACTCTGAACGCAAATTTCGTCTTCTCAGGCAAAACCCACAGCGCCGATGAAACCGGGCTCCAACTGTTTAATCAAATGGCCGGCTCCATCTCCTCTATCTCCAAAAGCGCCGTTTTTCTCCCCGAATATTCACTGGACCTGGCCGCACTTCTCACCGCCGGCTGCGACGTCTGGCTTAACACTCCCGTCGTCGGTTTTGAAGCTTGTGGCACCAGTGGCATGAAAGCCTGTCTCAATGGCGTCCTCCCCCTAACTACCAACGACGGTTGGATCGGCGAAGTTGACCTCTCGAATATCGGTTGGCTAGCCGATGACACTGATATTACAGGCAGCCTCCTTTCCCTCCTCAAAGACCAAATCATCCCCGAATACGCTATCCGACCATCCTGGATTCGCCGTCAACTCGCCGCCCGCCAACTTATTTTTGATCACTTTAGCACAACCCATACTCTATCAGAGTATCAAAACCTTCTCTACAACATCCAGAGCTAGTTTTTGAAAAAGTTCGCACTGCTTTTGGCAAATTACCGTGAATCTCCGGGCTCACCCCTCGCTTTGCTCAGGGTTCGTCCTTTTCCGCCAAACACCGGCTCGGACATTTTTTTCCTCAAAGCAAACGCAAAAATTTTAAGGTCATTTGCCAATGAAGTACATAGCCTACTGCCGGAAAAGTACAGACGAGAAAGACCGTCAGATTTTGAGTATCGAGTCTCAGATCCAAGAAATCAAGGATTTTGCTCAAAAACAGAATTTGGAGATTGTCGAGTTTGCTACTGAAGCCAAGACTGCCAAAGTGCCAGGGCGTTTAGTTTTTGAGCAAGTCCTAAAGAAAATAGAGAAAGGGGAAGCTCAGGGAATTGTCTCCTGGCATCCAGACAGATTAGCCAGAAACTCTGTCGATGGAGGCAGGATTATTTACCTACTCGATACTGGTAAATTACTAGACCTTAAATTCCCGTCTTTCTGGTTTGAAAATTCACCCCAAGGAAAATTTGTTCTCAATATGGCCTTTGGTCAATCTAAATATTATGTAGATAATCTGTCTGAAAATGTTAAGCGGGGACTCAGACAACAACTCCGAAACGGTGTCTGGCCAACCAAATCTCCATATGGCTACATTTACAACAAACCAGGAAAAAAACATGAGATTGATCCAAATAAATCAAAACTCATCAAAAAGATTTTTCAGAAGTACGCCTGTGGTGAGTGGAGTCAAACACAAATTGCAAATGTACTATTTGAACATGGCTACCAAAGAAAGAATGGCAAACCACTTTCATTAAATGAAGTAGTCCATCTGCTAACTAACAAATTCTACATCGGAGCTTTCAAATACAATAACGAATGGCACGAAGCGTCACACGAGAGATTTATAAGTAAAAATCTTTTTGATGATGTCCAAAGAAAATTAAAAGAGAATAAAAAACAATTTAGAAATCTTAAATTTCCCTTTTTGGGGCTGGTTAAGTGTGGTGAGTGCGGAGCCAGTATCACTGCCGAGCGCAAATTCAAATTCTACAAACGTACCAGAGGCCAGGTGGAGTATGTTTACTACCGCTGTACCAAAAAGCTCAAACCTTGTTCACAAAAATATATTCAAGAGCATGTACTAGAACAACAACTCCGAAAAATCGTATTAGATGCATCTTTACCCCATGCCTGGGCAGAGAATTGGAATAAGTGGTTAGATAGAGACGAGATTATAGAAAGACAACAGACTAGTCAGAGAATAATAGAAACAGAAAGTGACACGAAGAAGTTGGATGAAAAACTAAACACACTTCTGGATGGATATTTAGATGGAACGATTGAAGCCAATAGTTACAAAAATAAGAAGAATGAACTATTTGAAAACAAAGTGATATTGCAAGACCAAATCATCAAACTTCAAACCCAAGGCTCAACTTGGCTCGGACCAATGAGAGAGTTCATACAAAAGGCGGTAAATGGGGACAAAACCGCGCGCGCAAAAAATAATCCCGACGAACTTTGTTCTGTCGGGAAAAACACCGGCTCGGACTACTTTTTGACTAACCGGCAACTGGGCGTCAGATACAAAATGGGCTTTGCCGAGCTCGCTTCCCGCGGGGACTCCCTTTGTGAGCGAGTGAAGGGAATCGAACCCTCGTCACCAGTTTGGAAAACTGGCGCTCTACCATTGAGCTACACTCGCAGGCTTTGGCAGGCGGGGAAAACTCGTATTCTACCATTGAATTACACCCGCAATTTGTCTTAAAGCTGGATACCCGTACTGGGCTCGAACCTATCAAAGCATATCACACCAGAGTTGGGTATTCAGCTTTTAGCTTTAAAGAACCATTTAAAGATTAATAGTTTTGACGTTTAAGAAAGAATGGATTTAATCCTATTCTTAACTTTTTCTTCTATTTCCGGATTGTAATCCAGGGCCTCTTGTTTAATAAGCTTGTGGGTATATTCAGAAAAGATATCGATTAACATATTCATTTTGTGTTTCATTTCGTCTACGGTCTCAAGATTCCTTAAGGGTTGAATTCTTTCTATCACATCATTGTCCAAAGCTTGTTCAATGTGCTTCATTGGGTTATATTCAACTTCTTTTTTGTAATACACCCTAAGAAGTTTGCAAAGGGCCACATATAACCAGGCCCAATAACCCGCGGCTGCAAACCAGTACTCCTTTCTCTCAAAATAGGGAGGAATACCTAGGACAAAATACCAAAATGCATTATTAATTTCATCAAATTTTTGTTGTGAAGTCTTTTGCTGTTTTGGTTTTATCGAAGCTTTTATTTTGTTATCCAGCAGACTGGTTTTATCGAACGATAGTGTGTACCCATTAGGGAAATAATTGATAGCCCTATTTTCAATCCGGTCGAAATCGGATAATGGGGTAATATGAAATTGAAGGTCAACAAAATCATTGGTCACAAAGATTTTCTCAAGATATCCCACTGAGGTTTCAATTAAAACTGGCTCGAAGTTACTCTCGAACCAGCTTCTGAAGTTGTTTAGATAATCTTTGCAATTCTCGTCCTTAACTACAATTTCCAGATCAACATCCGAGTATTCTGTGGGTTTATGGTCGCTGGCTTCCGAAAATGAACCGTAAACAATAAAGGCAAGCACTTCGCCTTGAGAATAAGTTTTATCTTGAAGAGATTTGATTAATTTTCGTATTCTCTCTAACCTTTCAGAAATATTTGAACCCATAATTTTATCTTATCAAATAGCAAAATAAATAACAAAAGGTCCAATTCCCGTACCTAGTATAAAACTTTTCAGACTACTGTAAAACTATCCAAAAATCGGGCTCGAACTGGGAAAAAGGTTGATTCCAAGGCTAAAACAGAGAAAAGTTCAATGAAAGTCCGGTATGGAGCTGGATACCGTACTGGGCTCGAACCTATCAAAGTATATCACACCAGAGTTAGGTTTAGAACTTTCAGCCTTAAAAGAACACCTCGGTTTATCCAGCTTCGCATTTGCATAAGCAATTATATCCGGAATCCTTTCTCGAATACAACATCATATCTTCTTTTTTCTTCTCATTTCTGTTGTTTATTCTTCCCGTAAGATGTACAATTGTGCATAATAGAGATATTAAGGAACTATGCCAAGCGATGAGGAAAAATTACCGGAATTATTGACCATAAAGCAGGTGGCCAAGATTCTGAATGTTCACCACACGACGCTTAGGCGCTGGGACAAAAGCGCCAAGCTTAAAGCTCTCCGCGTAGGCACAAGACGAGGTGTAGGTGAAAGACGTTATCGCCGAGAGGAAATTATAAAGCTGATAACAAAGAGATAATTTTTATGGCAGCAAAATCTTTAAATAAAAATTTGCGCAATGCAAGTAAAGCCAAAAAAGACGAGTTTTATACTCAGCTTGTTGATATTGAAAAGGAACTAAAGCACTATAAAGAACAGTTTCGGGGTAAGGTTGTTTATTGTAATTGCGATGATCCGTACGAGAGCAATTTTTTTAAATACTTTGCTTCCAACTTCAATGCTCTTGGGCTGAAGAAGCTCATCACAACAAGCTACAGCGGTTCTCCGATTGTTGGAGGTCAATTACCACTATTTCAAATGGCTGGTTCAAAGGGCAAACAACCGCTCAAAATCGAAATTAAAGAAGTACCGGATACAGATAAAGACGGAGCAATAAACCTCGATGATGTTAAATATTTACTCAAACACGATAAGAATACCGCCACCCCATTAAAAGGCAGTGGAGATTTTCGAAGTGATGAGTGTATAGAACTACTAAAGCAAGCCGATATAGTCGTAACCAATCCGCCGTTTTCTTTATTCCGTGAATACTTGGATCAACTGATGGAATACAAGAAGAAATTTTTAATTCTCGGCGATCAAAATAACATAACCAAAAAAGACATTTTTAAATTTATAAAGGAAAATAGAGTATGGCTTGGTTACGATAATGGCGGTACAAAGTGGTTCCAGGTGCCAGATGATTATGATATTGCAACAGAATCAAGAAAAAAAATTGTAAATGGAGTCAAGTACTTCAGTATGGGGAGAATTTTGTGGTTTACCAATCTTGAAACTACCAAGCGGCACGAGAATATTGTGTTGTATAAAAAATATGTGCCAGAAGAATTTCCTAAGTATGACAACTACAATGCCATTAACATTGACAAGGTTTCCGATATCCCAATGAATTACAATGGAGTGATGGGTGTTCCGATAACATTTATTGATAAATATAATCCCGAACAGTTTGAGCTACTGGGTATTATGAATACAGGCGAAAAAAATATAGGCATAAGATACAAAGAAACTCCACATGGGAGACCGCTTGTTAACGGCGTTGAAAAGTATCTTCGTATTTTAATAAGAGCAATAAAACTAAAAAAATAATATGAAAATCGATCTACATAAAATTACAATCCGCAAAGTAATAGTTGGCTATAAAGATAGCGCCGAGGAGGGCGTTGTGGCTTACGACGGCAAACTTGATATTCGTCCCAAATATCAGCGTGAGTTTGTGTACAAGGAAAAGCAGCGCAATGCCGTGATAGAAACCATTAAAAACAGCTTTCCGTTGAATGTGATGTATTGGATGATTAGAGAAGACGGCGGTTATGAAGTTTTGGACGGTCAACAGCGCACCATTAGTATTGGACAATATGTTAATGGCGATTTTTCGTTGAATGACCGTTTTTTCCATAATTTAACCAAAGAGGAACAGGACAAGATTTTGGATTATGAATTGATGATTTACTTTTGTGAGGGTACGGACAAAGAGCGTCTGGACTGGTTTAGAATTATCAACATCGCTGGTGAAAAGTTAACCGACCAAGAAATACGCAATGCGGTTTACACTGGACCATGGTTGTCTGATGCAAAACTAAAGTTTAGCAAGACGAATTGCGCGGCGTACCTCTTGGCAAACGATGGCGGGAAATTGGTGGAAGGTTCTCCAATACGGCAAGACTATTTAGAGATCACGCTTTCATGGATTAACGACGGCAAAATTGAAGATTATATGGCTAAGCACCAACATGACTCGAACGCCGACGAGTTATGGGAGTATTTTCAAAATGTAATTGCATGGGTACGGACTACTTTTTCGAATTATCGACACGAAATGAGCAGTGTGCAATGGGGTGAATTGTATAACCAGTTCAAAGACGCGAAACTGAACGCTGGCAAACTTGAAGGGGAAATCAAAGAGTTAATGCAAGACGAAGATGTAACAAAAAAATCTGGAATTTATCCTTATGTTTTAACTCGAAATGAAAAATTCCTAAACATCCGTGCTTTTACCGATAAACAAAAAAGAGAGGCATACGAAAGACAAAGAGGTATTTGTGTAAAATGCAAGGAACATTTTGAGTTGGAAGAGATGGAGGCAGATCATATAAAACCTTGGCATGAGGGCGGAAAAACCGTTTCAGAAAATTGCCAAATGTTATGTAAGCAAGATAATCGAACCAAATCCGATGTATGAAATTATAAAAGAACTAATTTAGATAATTTTATGCCTAATTTTATTTTGATATTTTATCAATTCTTTAATCACCCCTTCTTTGTAATTTTTGGTGGTATTGCCGCAACTATAGTGCTCTTAGGATTCATTTTGAATTTTGTTTTTTGGGTTTTGGGTATATGGCCGCTATTACGGCGTTTGGGTCTTGGCCGATGGACTAGAAAAATCGTTATTGTTGCAAAGACAGAAGTTTATAACCAGCTAAAAAAAGATTTAGTAGACTCCGGAATTTTTAGAGAAAATAATATTTCTCAAATATTCTCAAAGTCCCTAGCGGAGATTAAAGAAAGAGATTTACTACTCGTTCATTATCAATCGTTTAGTGAGGATGAGATCAAAACCATACTTGCTAATAAAAAATCCCACGCAGGGATGGTTTTTTATTATCCGATATTTTCTAACAAGAAAGGGGAACAAATACCCCCTAAAATGTTCAAGTTAATTAGTAACGCAGAAAATACAACTTTAGTTAATTTTAGAGGCCGATTACTGAACGATATTATCACCACCCTAATAACAACAAGTTATGAAAAAAGATGACTTTAACGCAAAATTTAGAGAATATGCTCGTACTCTATCCCCTCGGCAATATGAACGCGATTTAATTTCGAAAACTTATAAATCTATCTGTGATTTTCTCGGAGAAAACAATTGCATACAAATAGGGTCCTATCCCCGTTTTACAGCCATTACCCCTGTTCACGATTTAGATATTCTTTATGTTATTGGCAAGTGGGACGAAAATAGCCATGATCCTTCAACAGCGTTACAAAATCTTGCTTCCCGATTTAATCAATATGTTAATCCAACTTCGTACAGTGTAGAGTTGGGACCACCTCAATCACACTCAATCACTCTTTTATTTAAGGATAGCAATGGAGAAGAAGTGCTTTCTGTTGATATTGTTCCTACCTACATTTTTTCAAGAAATGAATTCAATGAAGATACCTATAAAGTACCAGAAATTGCCAGAAGAAGACATGGGGGAAAGAGAATTCAATACTATCAAGAGCTTTCACAACGGCATAAGGAAATGGATTGGATTATTTCTGATCCAAGAGGATACATTCACGTTGCTTCCGAAACCGATCAAGCGACTAATGGCGAGTTTAGAAAGACTGCAAAGATAATTAAGAGGTGGAAAAACAATTTAGTGGAGGAAGACGAAGATCTCAAATTACAATCTTTCCATATTGAGCAGATTATCACAAATTACTTTCAAGAAAATACTTCTCTTGAAATATTCGACGCTGTTTTTAAGTTCTTCCTTGAGTTACCAGAAGTAGTAAATAATCCTAATCAGATTAGGGATCGTGCAAATAATGGCAAATTCATAGATGACTATCTTGAACAGTTAACCGATGAACAAAAGAGTAAAATTAGAAGTGCGCGTGATGGATTTCTTACCAAGCTCGAAAGTTTCGGAGAAAATAATTCCGTAGAGCAGCTATTTGAAATACTCTTTTATTCCAGAAAACCTACGGAGGAGTTTTTATTTGATAAAGGCATTAAGACATTTATCGATAACAGCTTAAAATTTAGGATTGATGGGTTTGTTAAACTGCTTTCAGGTTTTACTTCTGGCTGGTTAACAGAAACACCACATTTACAAAACGGTCTTACGAGAGGAGGAACCAAGAAAAGATATATAGAGTTTAGAATAAGAAAGAACGAAACGCCGGCAGGAGAATATAGATGGAAAGTAAAAAATTCTGATACCTGCTTTCAGCCAAGAGGAGAAATAACACTTAATCGCACAAGGAATGATCCGGAGAGTACAGAGTATGCCGGAGATCACTACGTCGAGTGTTATGCAATCAAAAATGGTGATTGTATTGCAAGATCAAAAGTTTCGGTAAAAATTCTTTAGAATTTAATTATGAACAAGAAGCAGAAATTTTTAGCTCCTATATATGGCTTAAAAAAGAGCCCGAAACAAAGCGTTAAATTAGATAAAAGTACGCTAATAAGGTCTGTTGATATTTTTGCAGAAGAACAAAAACACTTTGAGAAATTCGGTTTAAAAAACAGTTACGATGGAGTACTAGAAATAAATTATGAATATGATTCAGACAACCCTAGCGAACCCTTTCCTGGTCTTTTTATAAACTTAATCAATAAGATAGACGCTTCATTAGTTGTTTATGGAGACGGAGTTGTAGGAGTCGCGGGCGTTGTCCCAGCTCCTAACGAAGAATTTTCAGGAGGGGGTATTCTTTCGTCATCAACAAAACCTCAATATGAAGAAAAGTTAGATAAAGAGATTGATGAGAACTTTGCAGCTTACTATAAAAGATTTGTTAAAGCCTATGATATGCGGCCAGTAGCATTTGATGTTTACAGGCGAAGTTGTGATAGATTCGCCAATAACGATAGGACTATAGATAGCTGTATTATTCTGGAAAGCCTATTCGTTCCTTCTAATGAGAGGTCAAAGAAATCCTTTGTTTTATATGGCTTAAATATTCTAAAATTTAGGGATGATGAAATTAAGGCTATTGATAATTTAATTGAATATCGTAATGCTATTATTCATGCGGATAGGAAAAAGCAGCTTAAATTACTATCTGGATCAAAATATACTTATAACTGGTTCGAAGATACCTTTAAGCTAATACGCAGAATTCTCTATAAATATGTTGAAGAGCCTTGGAAATAAAATAAAATATATTAGTTTGTTGTCGTCTATTTTTCCTCCAACCTCCACTCCACGCCCCTAATGCCTGCTTTTTTGAAAAGCTCTTGCAGGTGTTTAACTTCTTTAGTCAATTGAAGTATCTTAATACTCTTAAAATCTTCGCCAATTTTAATAAACCCCTTACCCCAGCAGTATTGCTTGAGCTTGTTTATCTCGGTTAGCGCCTTAATTTTTTCTTGGCGCTCCTCCGGCGTCATTGAGTCAAAAATGGCTTTAAATCCTGAAATATCCATAGATTATGCTACTTTGATAAAACAAAGAACCTTCCCGCCCATTTCATTGACTTTGATTGCTGGTGGTTGTTGGCGAAGTTTTCCTTTTCTAAGTCCCTCTTTATTTTTATTCGTTTGAAAAAGCTCTCCCACCAGTCGCGCGTTTTCATAGTGATATGAGAAGGGTCGCCCTTGCCGTCCCTTGATTCGATATGGTCGCTTCCGGCGGTGCAGATAAGCAAGAAAACGAAACGCTTTGATACGCGGTACATTTCTTTAACCGCTTTGATTAAATCGTTTTCCGGTATATGTTCTAAAAGTTCAGTTCCCATGACTAAACCAAAACTATTTTTTTTAAATCTTGAAAGGTCGCGGACGTCCCCTTCGATAATTTCTTGCGTTACTGCCCGGCTCACCGCATAAGGGGAATACTCAACACCGGTTGCCGGCACTCCCAGCTCTTGAAAACGCTTAACGACAAATCCATAAGCACACCCCACATCTAAAACGCTTTCGGGTTTAAATAGCTCATTGGTCCAGTTGGCAAAAGTAATCAGTAATCCGCCGGCCTTTGCGTAGGAGTCATAGGCGACTTTGTTTTTACCCTCAAAATAATCTTGGTTATAAAAATCTTTAGTTATTTTCATAAATGGCTTTGAGTCTCTCAATAATCGGGACCACGCAGGCGTCCCAAGAAAATTTTTGTCTGATAAGCTCCGCAGTAACCATGGCTTTTTTCTTCTCCTCTTTGTAGTTTTCAAAAACAAAGCGCATTTTGGCTCTTAAATCTTCGCTTTTGGGCATTGCCCAGCGGTTGCCGTCCATATAGACATAAGGAGTTTTGGCTTCGCCTTCTTCCCAGTCAACAAAGTGGACTCCGGGGAAGGGTTCGCCTTTATCGTCTCGCAAAACTTCGCTAGGCGCACCGTAACCGGTAGTGATAACAGGTATGCCAGAAGCTAAGGCTTCAAAAAGCGGTAAGCCCCAGCCCTCGCCGTGGGTAGGCAAGACAAAACAGCTACCCATTGTATAGAAACAACCGATTTGCTCGGGTGGAAGGATATCCTCTCTGATATAGACTTTGGCGGCTTCCCTTGGGGCTTTGATTGCTTCAACTTCTTTTTTAACCGGTTGTGCCAACGCCGAAGACATGGTTTTGACAATCAGACAAACATCCTCGTTTCTTGAAAACTCGCTGGTAAAATCTTGAATAAGCTGGCGCAGGTTCTTGCGGGGTTCCCAAGTGGCATTGCAGATAAACTTAAACTTTTCCTTGGCGTCTGTTTTCATTGGCGCCATGCTAGGGTGAAAGTAATCCGGATCAATGCCTTGCGGAATGATAAAAATAGGCACCTTTACTCCCGCGTCTTGAAGCTTCTTTTTGTCCCATTCGGTCGGTGTCCAAACCTCATCCATCATGTTGCAATACGGGACCCAAGAGGAAGGAATTATCATGCCCTCAAATTCGCAGTGGCCGATTTTATACTTGCCGGAGTTCTTGAAAAAAAGCGGCGCTTGCCCCCAGATAATTTGCGGCAAATCCATAGACGGGATCACTTCTCTTGCGTCGTTTACTAAGCCGTCATCGGTCAAGGGTTCCGCTTCAGGTATGCTCGACAGGTGAGAATAATAAACTTTGACGTCTGCTCGCAAAAGTGCCGCAATATAATTTTTGGCGGCAATCGCAAAGCCGGTCGGGGATTCCACGCCGGTATGGTAGACAACCGGAAATTTTAGTTTCTCTTGGTAGCTTTGACCAAATTTATTTTTGAAAAATTGATGGTTTAGCTGAAATTGCCGTGCAAATTCTTCCTTATTCATTAAACCATGCCCCTTGCCGCGATACTGCACGATTAACTCGTCAGTTGTATAAACCTTGAAGCCCAGTTCGCGTGCCTTGAGGCAATACTCGGCGTCCTTGAAAATGCAATCACCGGCGCAGGGAATTATAGGAAGCTTATCGGCAAGTTCTTTTTTGATGACGCACAAAATCAAGGGCACCATCTCGACTTCACGCGTCCCCGGATACTGACCAAAATACTCTTGGCCAGTCGCATAGGAAACGGGAAGCATTAAATTAGGAGCAACAAAACCGCCGTGGAAGTAAACTTTGTTTTCGTGATTTAAGATGAGAGCGGATAAAATTCCGCAGTCTTTAAGCTTTCGAGACTGCTCAAATAAAGTTTCGATCCAGCCGGCTAAATGCCCCACGACGTCCCAAGAGGCAATAACCTGATCTCCTGATTCAAGTTTGACCACCTTAAACATAAAGCCCTTGCGCCAAGCACTGCATAAAGACAGGCAAAGTCAATCAATGACTTTATTTAGGCGCAGGAATACCGACGAAGACGAAATCTTGGGTTGCTTCATCGTAGTTATCCTGAATGAAGTACCGCATATAGCGGTTAAACCCGGACTCGTTCAAACCGGCAGCATAACCGTTCCACGCAGTCTGATCGCCTGCGGAAACTGTGCCGTCTCGCCAGTACTGCACACCAAAGGTAAGGGTTGTCCTTACCCCTAACTGTGCGGGACTCTTAGGATTGTACGGAATAACTCTTAACCTTGCGTAGTTAAGACCCTTCCAAGCAGAATAAACGATAGTTTTCGCTAACGTTTTTCTTGCATCCAAAGAGAACAATGGACCTGTCAGTCTTGGCATATCTTTTTTTCACCTCCTTTCTGCATATCTATCATTAGTAATTTGCCCACTAAAAAACGCCGACTTGCGGCGCAACTTAATTGTGTGCGCAACAACGGCGTTAACTAACTACGAAGATAGTAACAGATTTTTGTTTTAAGAGCAAGCGCAATCGAGGTGAAGAACAACACCCAATAATTCCGCTATAAATATAGCGGAAACATATCAAGCGTTTGCGTTTTAGACAAGTTATTTGTTTTGAAGTTGCGTTTGTCTGGATAGTTTGAGACTTCCGGACAAAACTCCTTCTACCACTTTGTCTAAGTTTACTGACTTCATTCCTTCGCCGCGCAAACCCTCCCCTACACCAAGTTCGGTTGTCATAGCTCGTGCTTCCTCGACAACTTCCATGCCGTAATCCATATAACCCGGGGAAGTGGTTGTTCTGGCGAATAATAAGTCGGTCAAAAGTTCCCTTGCCGCATCATCTCCAACGCCAGAGAAATGTAATCTCATTACATTCCCGACTGGTTCAGGATATGCCTTTTTGGTAACATCAGCACTTTTTACAGCTTCTCTTAGTCCAGTTATCTTTTCAGAAAAAGGACCAAACTCTTGTGCAGTTTGTTGCCAAAATTGATCTCTTTGTTCAGGTGGCTGGGTTCTTAATAAGTTTGCTAATTGATCGCCTAAGTAAAGGCCAGATACCTCTCGAACTGCCTTTGGGAGCAATTCTTGTGCTTCTGGTCCTAATGTTGTTTCTGTCATTTCTTTCACCTCCCTTCAAATGGTTTTAGCCTGGTTGTTTTCTTCTCGTATTTGCAGGCTACCTGCCGTTAGTATAACAAATCTTGTGAAAAAGAGGTATAGCGGGATAGAAATCGATTTTCAGCTTCGGAGCAAGCTACCTAAGGAAAATAAAGAAGATGAGTGTCACGACAACCAGCAGAACAACTCCTATAATCCAACCGGAATAGTTAGGGCTTTGCTTGCGTTCTTGAATATAACTGAAATTAAGCGGCCGGTCATTCTTCTTTTTGAAAAACATTGCCATATTTACTATTTTATTGGTTGTAAATTTCTTTCGCAATAACGGACGATTCGATGTAAAATCAAGTTAGATGAAACTTAAGAAACGAGGTTTAATAATTCTTCTTTTTGGCTTGTTTACTTTTCTCTTGTTATTTTTAGGGGTAAAAAGCCAATTTGAAGCCCCCAAAGAGTCAGCACAAGATGTTCAATTCATGGTGGGGAAAGATAGAACACTTCAAGCAATAGTCGGCGATCTTAAATATTACGACTTTATCAAAAACGAAAGCGCTTTCAAATTTGCCTTGAGGTTTACGAAAGATAATACTCCGGGCAATGAAGACTCAATTCGCATAGGCAGCAACACCCTTGATCGCCTAGCTGTTTATAAAATTGCTCAAAGCATGAACGCTTGGCAATTAGCCAAAGCACTGCTTAACAACGGGGAATTTCAAGATTGTAGCCACGGTTGCCCACCGGGGTCTTTTTACCCCGCGCTTTTGCCTGGCGGCGAGCTAAAACCTTCAGAATACGAATGGGTTGAAAGTTACGAGGATTGCGTTAAAGCCAAAGGCCAATTATCCTCCGAGCAATACAGCCAAAGAACAGGCAATCCTAGAAAGTGCGTTACCCCTGATGGACGGGAATTTACCCAAGGAGAGGAAGGCTGGAAGAAAGCTGTGGGCGGTTAATAACTTCACCACGGCGGATAATTAGCTCGTAGATACTCCGAAAGATAGTAGTTAAACCCTGTCATCAGCAAATTCTTTGCCTTGCTTTTATACTCTTGCCTAACCGTTTCGTCGAAACCCTGCCAGTTAGTTACCCCTTCGGAAAATACAGAACGCCAGCTTTGCTGGTAATAGGTTTGCGGGTTATAGGGATAAAATGGCGGTGATACTTGGCGTCCCCACCATTGCTCCTGAAAGGTGGCTATATCGCCAAGTTTTCCGCGAACTTTGAGAGCCATATAATCGTAAAATCCATAAGGCCGGTTCCAAGAAGGCGGCGAAGTTTCGACATGGTAAATAATCCGAAGCCTTGGGTGGTAACGAGCGGGCGTGCCGGCAAAGTCGGAGGAAACAATCGCCAGATGGTCATGTTTGCTGTCATTGTCGGTGGGGTTATCCCATTTGAGGCGAAATTGCGAGCGCCCGCGTCCGGCATCATAATCGTTTTGGATGTATAAGGCCAGCGTGTCTATTCCCCGCCAGCGCCAAGTATCGGGAGTAGTAAAATCATGATAGCCTTGCAGATATTCTTCAGCCAATACCAAAACACCAATGTTTGAGGCAAGAGGCGTTGTTTGGTAGTCGGAAGGGTCAAGAGTTGCCCCAAAGTCAACATGGTCAACCCTACAGCTCCCCAAACCGCTAGGGATTTGTGTATCACCGGATAAGCCGTCTCCATAGGAAAAGTCCAGCACAAAGTCTATCTGGGCGTCATCAACCACTGCATAAGCCGGTAAATCGGCTAAAGGAAAGGAGACAAACCCCCGCCATGCGCCATTGGTGGAGCGATCACCAACCCAAAAATTAGGTGATATGTTATCTACCGTGTCGCCTTGGCCGTTGACGGGCGGATTATCGGTAATGTCGCCTTCCAAGGCGGGTGTAGAGTAGGCAGTCAGCAAACTTTGTGTTTGGGTGTTATAAGTAAAGACTCGATAGGTAATGTCATAAATTTTAATAAGCACCGTATCGGCTCCGGCCTTTTGGTAAACAGGCCCGATCCTTAAAACCATGTTCTCAAAGTCTGTCTTTGTCCAAAGTCCGTCCTCGGTTAAAATGTTAGCCAGGGCTTCCCATTCAAAAGTCGTCGGGTCGGTGATTTTGACAATCCCTGTCCAAAGCCGCCGGTTGGTAGCGCCGTTTATAAGCATTACTTCCCAAAAGTCATTGACGAAGCCGGAAGTTCCCAGCTTGAGAGTTAAGCGGATACCGAAAATGCTTTCATTAGCACCAAGGCTTATTGCCTGGCCGGAGAAATTTATAGCTTGGGGTAGAGTCTGGTCTGGTTGATTATCGGCAAAGGTCGAAAGGTTGCCGTCATAGGCGTAAGTTTCGTTTCGCCAATCGTTTGAGGGGTCGGTAAAACTTGTCGGTTTAACATCTTGATAGGTCATTGGTCAATAATCGGTTGTAAAGCATTTTCAGCCGGTTTAGTGGCCTCTGGCGGCTTTTTAATCAGCTTGCCGTCGGCAACCTTAAATTCTTTAATTTTTGCTTTCACTTCTTCGGCTTTTTGCAGTGAAACTTCAATAAATCGGTCTTTTTGCTCATCGGGAATTACTGCCTCAAACTCGGCTTTGATAACAAATTGAACTTCGCCGTTTTCGTCAAATTGTATAAAGTGTTTCATTGTTTAGCTCCTCATAAATAAAGCATAGACATCAAGAGATATTGCCGCGCTTGGTTCGCCGTCGTAAAGATAGACTATATCTCGGTTGACAGTAATTTTTGGTATTCTGGTTTGCTTCCAATAGCCAATAACCCGAAAGACTATATCAGCCGCAACTTCCGATAAAATCTGAATAATCCGGTTAGAGTCGAGCTTGACAGTCATGGTGTAACCATTCCTTCCGTCATTGCCCGGGCTTGAAATGTCAAAGTACCGGTTGGCGCTTGAGCCGTTGGCTCTTGCTCCGGCAATCCTTGCGGCTGTGGTCTTGATATTTTCTATGTAAAGCTCTACTGATTCAGCTCCGGCAGGAATAAGCGAGGAGAGGTCTAAATTTTGCCATGCAGAATCAAGCGAGTTTTGCGCGCTTGCCAAAGTTTCTGTAAATCGCATGCCGAGATTTGCCTGATCTAGTGTTGGCGTATTAAGATAAGCGCCCATGATGGATATAAACTCATGGCCGGAGAAAACTGGAAAGGTTGCCGCCGAATAACCATTGGCGTTTAAGTTACCGGTGAAGTTAGCGCCAGCTTGGACTAAATAAAGATTAGTTCCTTTGACTAAAGCGCCAATTTTGAAGGCGTCAAAGTAGAAATTAAAACCGGTTGACGCCGCGTTTTTGTCGCTTCTTAAAACTATTTTGATGGTATGACTTCCGGCAGAAAGACCCACTTTTTCGTAAACTAAAAAGCGGGTTAAAAGTAGCGCTGAATAAAGATCAATGGTTGAATCAAGAACATCATCAATATAAACATCAATCTTACCCATATACGGCCCCTTGGCCGAGAAAATGCCTATTCTTGTGCCTGTAAACATATAGGTGAGGTAATCAGCAGGCGTTAGGGTCGTGTGATAAGAGCGGTTGTAAAACTGCATTGAAGAAACCGAATAACTCCAAGTCCCCACATAGGAAATCGCCGCGTCCATATCATCAACAATCACTCGCAGTTTATCGGCGTCCACAGAATTATCAGGGTGGTCGAGCTCGCTTTGCGAGCGGTGGGATTCCAAAACCTCGCCCGTGTTTGAATGGGCGGACGGATCCTGGTTGTGAGCCAGAATTTTACTGTCAGCCTCTTGGTCTATGGTAGTTGGATCGGTGGCGCTTTTTACCAAAGCTCCCCAGCAAATTGCAGGCATTAAAAAACTCCTTTCGAAATCGTAACCCCATTTGAACGTGACCGCACTATGGTCGGACTATGCACATAACCACTAAGAAGTGTCACCGGACCGGTTCCAAACCGGCTCCTTGTAGGGTTAAAACCGGCTAAGTTAAGTATTTGATACATATTTTCTATAATGCCCCGCCTAACGGATAAACACTTTCGACGATGGCTCCGGCGGGAACCGAAATCTGCTCCCACGATAAACCAATCTCGTCGCAGTCAGGGTCGGTATTGTTGATTACCCCGTCATAGGAAACCCAGACGTTATCAAACCAAAGGTCGCCAGAAACATCATTCAAAGCCAAGTAAATCTCCCAATTAGCAGGAACGCCCAAAGGAAGCGCAATGTTCAAACTTTGTGTTGCCCAAACGCTTGAAAGGGGAATATCAATTGTGTGTTCGTCAGTGATATTCTGGCCGCCATAATAACGGTTTAGGTAAAGAATCAATTTAGCGTAAGAGTTAGCGCCGGCAGACACCAAAACAGACTTTCTTGATAGTTGAAAAGTAAAAGGAAAAGTTGGCTTGTCGTTTTTCGATTGTTTGATAAGTAGTGAAGTCGCCCCATCGCTTAAATTGACATGGCCAACCAAATACTGATGAAAAAGGGAAGGAGTGGCAAAACCACCGATGACATTTTTAATCCGATAGGCTTGGTCTTGGACAAAAAGATTATAACCGTTCATCCCGGGAATGTCGCCCGCGTCAAGCCATGCTTGTTTTTCAGCGCTACCAAACTCCGACCAGCTTCTTGCAATCTGGAATAAATAAGAAATCTCTTTCAACCTATAATAGCGGCTTCGAGTCATAAAACGGGGGTTTTTGCCAATGTTGCAGAACAGCGAAAAATCATACATCTTCAAGGTCTTGTTGTAATAAATTTCAAGACCGGCCGGTATAGTAATTCCCATTATTCTTGGCATAGTAATTTAGTTATTCTTTTGGCGGGCTGGTTTTAATTCCAAAGTAAAAAGCCACCACTGCCATTAACACCGAATTGATAACTCCGTCGTGCCCCAGCCCGATTAAAGTAAACGAACCCAAAATCACAATTCCTGCCAAAATATCTGTTGGCTTCATTTTTTGTAAAGGGTTTGTTTGTCGGTTCATTGTCGATTCCATAATGTTTCAAAATAACGACCAAACTCTCCGGCAACTTCTTTTGAAATTATCTTGACTGAAGCCTCGTCATTGACCGAGACTGCGCGCTTCGACAAATTGTGGGAACCCAAAATCGTAATTTCGCTATCTATAATCCAAAGTTTGGCATGAGTAATAGGGGAGGAGGGACCAAACTTGGCCGAAATTCCTACGTTCTCTAAATTCCTAATCGTGTTTTTGTTAATCGGAGTTAAAGGGTGGCGGGGATTTTCTTTGTTTAACAAAACTTGGATTTTAACTCCCCGCCTTCCGGCTTGTAAAACTTCATAGGATAACTGTTGAATTGGTGAATTGTGCTCGTGGTGATACCACTTCCACTCAAATTGAATAATATCTATACTCGCCCTGGCTTCCCGAACACAATTTGTAATCACTCCAATGAAAGCGCGCCCCGGCAAAGGGGTAACTAGGGCGTTGACGTTTTCAATCATCAACCTTGTTTGTAAGTTTTTCATTTTTAATAAGCTTAATTGTTAAATCCGATCGCAACTAACCAGCGTTTAATCCCTAACGAAAGCCCACAAGCTTTAACGTCGCTCGTGCCTCGCCTTATCGCTCGCCCTGCTTCGCAGGTCTCGCTTTGGCTTCGGCACTCGCTTGCGTTTCCTAAACCCAACCGCAAACTTAAACTCCGTCACCCCCGCCTCTGCCTCTTTTCAGGCTCGCCACCGCTTGGGAGACACGCCTTCGGCGCGACTCCCTCTCTTGCTTAAAAGCAAGAGAGCTTGGCCTGCTTTTCAGCAGGTCATGGCTCGCCTCAAAAGCCCTTCGCCTTGCTCAGGGACGGTAGAGGCTAGCGCCTAACGGCTTCGCGGACAAAATACGCTCGCTTTTACACCTGCCTTCGGCAGGAGTAAAACAATTCTTATAAATAAGGATTGTTCGCTCGCCAAAAGACTGTTTCGCAAAGCTCAACAGACTTTTGTTTTGACCCCTACGCCTTACATTCCAACCGCTTCCTGCTACCCAGACCGCGATTGAAGACAAAGCTGTGTTCGCCCCGCTTCGCGGGGCTCACACTATTGATAACCAGCCGGTGAATATAACTCGCACCATTACTGGCTTTCGCTCGCTTCGCAGTGCCTGACCTCGCTCGCTCCAGCCAGCAGAAAAGGGTCGCTCGGTTCCCCCCGCCGCTCTCTCCCCCTAAAACCCCCTTACTCGGCAACCCCCCTTAATCAAATGTATTGCCTTATTAGGGGGAGAGACGCTCTTGGGGGGATTCTCGCTTAAAAAAGCGGGCAATGATTTATAGTCGCTTTTTTTTCCTTTGTCTGCCGCTTCGGGCTGGGAACCCTGTACCTCCCAGCCCTCCGCTTATTCGGCGCCTCGTCGGGGCCCCAATTTCCCCTTCTCGGCGCCTCCAATTCCAATGGTTTCCTGTTTCCGTTGCTCTTTCAGGCGCGCTCGCTCCATCTCTTGCGGTCTTCGCTCGCTTGCCGTACCCGCTTTTTTCACCCTTTCTGTTTCAACGCCCGCTAATTTTTACAAATGAGAACTGCCTCTTTGTAAAAATCAAAACTTCTCCCGAAGTTTTTCAAGCGGTACTTAGCGGCGTTGAAGTAGAATCCGCCATTAGCGGATTTGGTGCGAGTTAACCCTACCGTCGCCATATTCGTCGGCTGTGACCCCCGCTTTGGGCGAGAGGGCGCCCTAGGGGGCGCCTCGCCTATATCCTTGCCTTCTAAATGCTTGGTTCAGTCTCTGCCTCGCCGCCCGAATGAGCGTTATCTGCACCCAACCTCCTCGGCGGGGCGGCTTCCTTTTATGGTGGTTTAGTAGCGCCTGCCGTCGCGGGGGTGTGCCCTTTCCCCCCTCCTTCGCGTCGCTTCGCTCCTTGGCGGTTTCCCCCCTTCTGCGCGGGGGCGCTCCCTCTGGTCGCTTACCTGCTTGCGGGGGGAGCCCCCCTCGCCGTCGTATGGCTTATGGCATCTCAACCGCTGTACCCGTGCGCCGAACCCCGGCCTAATTCCAAGGGCGCTCGCGCTCTTTTTTCTCTTTTAAGGTCAGTTTCGCGCTCGCTTAGGTTATCGGGGGCGCGGCGCCGAAACTCTTATAAGTCGTGAAGGATTGTCTTTGCGCGCCCCCTCTTTTTGGCTCGTGCGCTTCGCTCGGGGGGCGGGCAACAGCCGCCGAAAAAAAAGACTCTTGCGCCTGTTTGGCCCTGTTTTCGAGCTTGCGCTTAGCTTTCGTTAAGTTTTTAAGGTGCTAGTTCCCGTAGCGCTTCCTGCTTGCGCGGGACGTGGCGCTATCTGTTTGCACAGGCTTTCTGCCCGCGCATTAACTCAATTGTCTTTTGTATGTTTTGCATAGGCATTTGTTTTACGTTATGTTTTTTTGTTTTCTATCCCGGAGGGTAGATTTTTTGCAAACGGTCCCCCTAACCCCATTAACGCCGAAACGGGGCTCGGAGGCCGTCTGCGAGGAAAGTTTTACCTTTCCTATCCCGTCTGGGTTAGTTCCTCGCCTAACGGCTGTCGGGTCTTAAAGAGTCCTTTTGGGACCCCCGGAGGGGATTGCACCACTCTCTTTTGGTCGCACCCGGCATACAAACCCCCAGCGACCTGTCAGCAATTCCTATTTTTTCTTGCCGACATTTTTGTCAATTTCTTCTAAATCTTTGTCCGTTAAACCTTCTTGGTTTTCTTCGTCTATCGGTTCTTCTTCATTTGGCCTTGCTACTTCGTAATGCACGCTGTCTCCCTGTTTCACCTTGGTAATTTTCACCATTTCGCCCTGCTTAATTTCGGCAAAAAAGAGAGCAACCCGGGAAGCGGCCGAGGTAAAAAATTTCGTCTCCCCGTCAACCTCAACCGAATAGCGGGGATTTTCTTTGGACGGATCCCTGAAATTGGGGACCATCTTATAGCCCCGATAAATTCCCACCACTGATTCACCTGGTTTAATCATCAAGTAAGGGCTGTTGGTTTTAGCGTAGTTTTCTAATTCATTCATTGCTTGTTTCCTTTAAACGCCCGCCAGCCCCTGCCCAAGACCAGCGGGCTTTCAAAAGAGGCAAACTTATGGGACGACTAATATTTGGTCGGGATAAATCAAGTCCGGGTTTTTCACCTGCTCTTTGTTGAGGTCGAAAATCTCCTGCCAGCGTGTCCCAATTCCATAGAGTTTTTCGCTTATTTTCCACAAAGAGTCGCCTCTTTGAACGCGATAGTGTTGGATTAACTTGGCTTCGTTTATTTCGCTAATTGGCGCTTCTTTGAGGTATTTCATCGGGTCGCTCCATCCGTGCATGCCTTCCGGTGCGTCGCCTTGTACTTTCATTCCGAAATGAAGATGGGGTCCGGTTACAAAACCGGTGGCGCCACTTTTTCCTATCTCTTGGCCTTTAGTTACTTTTTCACCAATTCTCACCGTATTTTTGGACAGGTGCCAATATAAAGAACGTCCCCAGTAATGTTTGAGAATTATTCCAATCCCGTCGGAGTCGCCAATGTCATCGTCATATAAAACTTCGCCATCAGATATCGCCAAAACCGGAGTACCCACTTCTGCTTTTAAATCAATGCCGTTATGGGGATACCCAAACTGCTTCAAGTACCAATCAGTGTCGGCACCAAAAGGGAAAGTTATCACAAGTTCACCTGGTAGGGGATTGACGATATTTAGTTTCATATTTATTTAGTTGACATTGGGATATACCACCTGTTTGGCGGTATCCCTAAAATTTCACCGAGCTTTTTTACTGTCGATGGGCGAGGGTCTCCGCCGGATAAAACGCGCCCGACTGTTTGTGGCGACATTTCCGCTTCTAAAGCAAGCTTGAATCTTGAAAGTCCTTTGGAGAGTCTGATTTCATCAAAAAGTTCGCTATTTACCCGCTTATGCTTATTGTTAAAAATTGTCTTTACTGAAGTCATAGTTGTTATTTATATCTTACAATTTATCGATAACTGTAACATTGGTCAATAAACTTTCTTCTCGTTTCTGTTGACTTCTTTCACTTAGACTGGTAACTTACAAGGAAGCATTAAACTGCTATGATAAAAATAAAAAAGACCTTACTCAAAAGTCCGGACGACTTTAAAACCTACGCCGAATATCTCTTATATATCCGTGAAGTTCGGGGATACAGCTTGCGTGATGTAGATGACACCGTTTCCGATTTAATAAAAAGAAAAATCTTGGAACCGGGATGTTCAGTGTCTCACGGTTACTTGCGCAATATAGAAGCCGGTGAAGTCGGATCCCCTTCTCCTTTTAAACTCAAGGCTCTTGCTTATGTTTACCGGATACCCTACGAAATGCTGATGCAAAAGGTCGGCTATTGGGACGAAACGCTTAATAAAGTGACCAGAGACGCGACATTTACGCTAATGTTAAAAGAAGTCCCGCAGATGACAGACGAGGAGAAAAAGTCGCTCTTGGAATTTATCGACTTTATTATCGCCAAAAGAAAACAATATGCAAAACGCCCGAAGAAGGGCTGAAAAGATTTTACGAAAATATAAAATCTCTACTGCCCCGATAAACATTATGAAGATAGTGAAAGGCGAAAGGCTATGCCTTGTGCCTTGGTCTTTTAAAGGCCGTCTCGAAGAAGTGTACTTGGGAGACTGTATCGGAGTAAAAAAAGATTTACCCTGTTGTCAAAGACGGGAACTCGTTGCGCATGCGCTTGGTCATCATTTTTTGGGAGACGGCAACCATTGTTATTATGCGACACACAATCACTTGGTCCTTAAAAAGCAAGAGCGCGGAGCCCAATATTTTGCCGGTTTCCTGTTAATTCCCAGAGCTTTACTAAGAAAAAATAAAAAAATGCGGCCGGCTGAACTGGCTGATTATTTTTGTGTTACGGAAAAGTTTGTCAAGAAACGCTTGAGACTTGAGAAAGCTCTAAAATCATAAGCCTCGTTTTTTCTTCTAATTCCCCGTTTTAAATTCAACAGATATAAATAGTATCGGACAAAAGCGAGATGTAAGTTTCTTGATAGGTATGTACCAATAACTGTAAGTTGTGTACTATAGATGACAAAATGTAAATCAAATAGTACACTAATAAATAGTAACGATGATGGATTGCCCGAAGATTTAGTTAATCCCATCGTTACTAGAAAGGAATTAGAAAGGTTTAAAAAGATTGCCCGGGACGATTACGGGGTCGAATTAACAGATAAACAAGCTTATGAGCAGGCGGCCGCGATAATAACTTTTTTCGAGGGCCTAATACTTAAGCGCCTTGACCCTAATAGATTGTCAAATAATAATGAATAGAAAACCTGTCCTTAACACCATGAATACCTGCTTTATATACTGCCGCAAATCTTCTGAAGATAAAGATAAGCAAATACTCTCCTTAAACGACCAGGAAAGAACTTGCGCCGATCTCGCCAAAGACAATGGGTTTGAGGTGTTGGGTATTTATAAAGAAAGCAAGTCGGCCAAAAGACCAGATAAAAGAGCAAGTTTCAAGGAAATGCTTGGGAGAATCAAAAAAGGCGAAGCAAAAATTGTTTTGTGCTGGAAAGCAGATAGGTTAAGCCGCAACGCCAAAGAGGGCGGGGCTTTGATAGACGAGGTGGATTACGAAAACCTCAAGATTATTACCCCCTCAATGGCGTATGACCGCAATAACTCCACCTTTTTGTTTATTGAGTTTGGGATGGCCACCAAGTTTAGCAAGGACCTTTCAGACAATGTTAAGCGCGGCTTAAAAACCAAACTTCAGATGGGCCATTACCCCGCTCCGGCACCGTTGGGCTACTTTAACGACAAAGCAAAGGCTAAAGGAGCAAAGGACATTATTGTTGACCCTACAAGATTTGATTTATGCCGTAGATGGTGGGATTTAATGTTGACCGGCAAGGAAACTGTTGAAAGCTCTCTCGCGAAAGTTACCAAAATGGGATTGACGAGTAAACGAACCGGTGAAGGAGTTAGTAAGACCGAGGCGTTTAGATATTTTAGGAACATTTTTTACGCCGGAATGTTTGATTATGGCGGAGAAAGATACAACGGCGCCCACAAAGCGATGATTAAGCTAGCAGAATATAACAGAGTGCAGGAAATTATTGACGGGAGAAGTAGGGTTCACAAAAACCAAAATAACTATTTCTTTATGAAAGTTCTCAAATGCGGGGAGTGCGGATCTTCAATAACTTGCGAAAAACACACCAAAAATTACAAGAATGGAAATTCCCAAACCTTTGTCTATGCAAGATGTACTAAAAAGAAAGGCGAGTGTTCTCAATCATATATAAACGCCGATGAGCTGGAAAAACAAACAATTGCTTTTGTTGACAGCCTTAGAATATCCCACATTCTCATCGACTGGATAAGGTCGGTCTTGAAAAGGAGAAACCAAAAAGAATTCGACATTGAAAAATCCCAGAAGTCCAAGCAGACAAAAAGGCTTCAAGCAATCCTGACGGAGAAGAAAGAAGTTTACGGCATGAAGATCGACGGCATTGTAAGTGAGGAGGATTATCAAAAAGAGAAAAAGAGGTTAATGACTGAGGAAAAACAGCTCAAGGAAAACATTGGCTCCGACGGCTTGGCCTCTTGGACAAGTATTATGGAGGAAACACTGGCTTTTGCTTCTAACGTCACGCAAATTTTCAAAAATGGCGATCCGGAAACAAAACGGATGGTACTAAGGATTCTTGGCTCGAACCTAATTCTTAAAGACCAAAAAGTCCGTATTATCGCCAGAAAAGCGTTTATCTTCCTAAAAACCGCTGAAAAAGTGATGAATGGGGAAATTGCTTGGCTCGAACCTAAGAAAGACCCGATATCAGGCTCTTATCTCGTATTTTCTGCAAAGGACTCCGATATGGAGCGGCTAGCGGGAATTGAACCCGCCTCTTCTCCTTGGCAAGGAGATATTCTACCGATGAACCATAGCCGCGGGTGCCGAGGTGAGGACTCGAACCTCAATTTGACGCTCTTCAGGCGCCCGCCGTGACCATCTTGGCTACCTCGGCCAGTGAGACTATTATATAATACACATGCGTGGGCCGGTGGTGAAATTGGTATACACGTACGCTTCAGGAGCGTATCCCGCAAGGGGTGAAGGTTCGAGTCCTTTCCGGCCCACAAGGACAATGAATCTAAGATGGACTAGGAAATTCGCTTATGCTGTTGGATTAATTACCACAGACGGCTCTTTATCTAAAGATGGCAGACATGTAGATTTTACATCCAAAGATCTCGTCCAGGTCAGAACTTTTAGAAAAATAGTCAAATCTCGGTGCAAGATTAGTATCAAAAAAGGCGGTTTGGGAAATACCTGCTTCAGGATGCAATTAGGGAACGTTAAACTTTACAAGTTATTACTATCAATTGGTCTACATTCCAACAAGTCGAAAACAATTAAAGAAATATTAGTTCCAGATAAATATTTCATAGATTTTTTAAGAGGCCATTTTGATGGAGACGGGTACAGTTACTCGTACTGGGACAAGGTTTATCCAGCATCCTTTAGGTTATATCTGGGATTCACTTCTGCAAGCAAAACTCATTTAGAATGGATACAAAGAAAATTAAGTAAAACTTTAGGATTGACTGGATCAATACGCATTTCATCCAGAGTCTACGTTCTTTCCTACGCAAAAAAGAACTCTGTGCTTTTAGCAAATAAAATTTACTACAGAAGCAACATTATTTGTTTAAAACGAAAGAAGTATAAGATTGAACGCGCTTTAGGTATAATTAACAGACAAGCCGGGATGGCGAAATTGGTAAACGCACAGTCTTGAGGAGGCTGCGCCGTAAGGCTTGGAGGTTCAAATCCTCTTCCCGGCACTATAATGCTAAATTCCATGGACGCTTAGCTCAGCTGGCTAGAGCATCGCTTTTACACAGCGGGGGTCGGGGGTTCGAATCCCTCAGCGTCCACCCGGAAAAAAGTTCCTGAAATATAGATTAAGAAACTCCACTAAAGTATAATATTGACTAGCCTGGGGCCAGTTAAAACACAGGTTCGAGGCTTTAGACTGAAGTCACTAAATAAATGCTAACTTCAAGGTTGTATTTGTTTTAGTACCAAAGTTTTAACTGGCCGGGGTGGTGGAATGGTAGACACACGGGCCTTAAGAGCCCGCAGTCCATTGGACTGTGCGAGTTCGACTCTCGCCCCCGGCACATGACAAACAAATCACGTAAAAGGACGATTGCTCTGATTATTTGGTGGTGCGAAGGAACCAAGGCTCGTAGAGACGAAAGGGTGAGGAAATCCCTAAATAAAGCAGTAGAAGTCACAAACACAGACCCAAAAATCATAAAGATATTCGCAGACTATTTAAGAGATGACTTGAAAGTTCCACCCAAAAAAATAAAGGGTCAACTTCAAATCCATAAAGGCGATAATAAAAAAGAGATCGAGAAGTATTGGTTGAACATAGCTAAAATTCCAAAAGAGCAACTAAACAAAACAATAGTGCGGCAAATTGGGAATAAACCAGGCAAAAACCTTGGAACATTTAAAATAAGAGTGTATGGGAGTGAGATTTTCGACAGACTTTCAAGTTTGTTGGAAAATGAGCTAAAATACGTATAGCGGGGATTGGCTCAGTTGGTAGAGCGCGTCGTTTGGGACGATGAGGTCGGCAGTTCGAATCTGCCATCCCCGACCAAAACTTGATTCTTCTGTCTCTTTCCCGCAAAATCAAATTAATGAACCGCATCTTGTGGCTCGTGTCTTTCGCCGTAGGGGCTCCCTGCACTCTCGTCGCAGCCATTTTATTGTTCTTCACTTTTTCTCCTTCTCCCTCTGCACCTTTACCCGCTCCCCGCGTACTTTCTGCCACTGCACCCGCTTTTCCCTCCATTAACTCGACCGTCATTGCCGCCGATGCTCGCACCATCGTTCTGCACCGCTATCTTACCCGCTACAAATCGCCTCTTATCCCTTTAGCCGGATACATTGTTGCCACTTCGGATGAATACCTTCTGGATTACCGTTTGCTCGTTGCTATTGCCCAGCAAGAATCCAATCTTTGCAAAAAAATCATTCCTAATTCTCATAATTGCTGGGGATACGGTATTTATGGCGATAAAGTCACCAAGTTTTCTTCTTACGAAGAGGGGATTAAAATAGTGGCTAAAGGTCTAAAGAAGAATTACATCGACAAAGGCCTCACTAGCCCAGAAGAAATCATGACCAAATACACTCCTCCAGCTTTGGAAAAAGGAGGTTCTTGGGCCAAAGGCATCAATCAATTCCTAGATGACATCGAATTACTATAACGATCCGGAATTTTCGTATCCCAAATATTGGCAAGGTCGGTCTTACGAACACGCAGCCGAGATTCTAGCCATCCGGCGCTTACTGGGCAAACGCCATGTTGCTTCGGCAGCAGACATTGGCGGAGGCTACGGCCGCCTGGCCCCCATATTTCTCAAGTTTACCGATCACCTAACTATTATCGAACCTTCGGTCAAGCAACGCCGATTAGCCAAAGGTGTCAACACTATATTCGGATCTGCCGAAGATACCGGATTGCCAGCTTCTAGTTTCGATCTGGTATCTATTATCCGCGTCCTGCATCATCTTCCTCACCCCCAACCTGCACTTCAGGAGATTCACCGCATCCTTAGGCCAGGTGGCCTATTGCTTCTGGAATTCGCCAATTCGTTTAATTTCAAAGCCAGAATCACCAGCCTCATTACCGGTCAACCCATTTCCACCTTGCCTCTCGAACGCCGCCGCGCCTCCAACATTCGTCGGGGTTCAATCCCCTTCGTCAACCATCACCCGCAGGCTATCCTGAAGGCATTATCTCAAACTGGCTTCGTCATTTTAAAAACTCTCTCTGTCTCAAACTTCCGATCACCGTTTCTCAAAAAGATATTGCCTTTACCTCTACTTCTAGTCCTAGAGTCTGTTGCCCAATCCCTACTTTCCAGACTGTATTTCGGGCCCAGTATTTTTGTTTTGGCAATTAGAAATTAGAAATTTGACATTCGTCAAATCCTATAGTACACTTATCCGCAGGTCCTACGGTTCGGCTTAACAGTCGTACGGTAGGATTCTTAAAAAAGCCTCGGCATCGGGCAGGAGCCGGGGCTTTTTTAATGGTAAAATAGAGACAGTTGGGCCGGTGGTGAAACTGGTATACACGCAGGTTTTAGGAACCTGTCCCGCAAGGGGTGGAGGTCCGAGTCCTCTCCGGCCCACATGCTACAATAAATTCATGCTGCCCACACTGTTTGCCCTCAACGCCGCCTACCGCCTCGCTTTCGACAATTGGGGACTAGCCAGGAACCAGTATTTACAATATAAAACCGAAGCCACTCGCCAAGCTGCCATTTCCGCTACCCGCCAATTGCTCCCCGCCAGAAACGTCCTGTGGAAAACATATCTTCAAGACCTTCGGGCCCAACTAGCCAGCGACACTAATATCGCTAACTACTCTCAAACCACGGCCTACTTAAATTTAGAAACAGAAATTAATTTCCTGGATAACCAAGATTCTGAATTCTCCGGTATTACTTCCCTGGCCCAAGCCAAGCAATTATCCAAAGCCTGGGAGTCCCGGCTTGGTAAATCGGAGCCTCTGTCAATTACTGCCCGCACCCAGATTCTTTCCCACCGCCTGGATCAATTCGCCTCCCGTCTCCAGCCCTTCATCGACTCTGCTTCTCCCTCATCCACTCTCGACCTGGTCAAACAAAAACTTGGGACTTCAACTCCCGACCTCAAAAAGCGCCATCAGCTGTTACTTGACGTGGCCAGTCTCATGCTCCAATTGCCATGAAAATCCTCATTCCCGTCATTGCCTTTGCCATTTTACTGATATTTTTTGTCACCCGTCTGCCCCGGCCCCGATCCGCCGCAGTTACGGTCACTCCATCTCCAACTTCTAGCCTCCAACCTCCAACCTCCACCTCCGCAGTTCCCACCGAACTCCAACAAGTGATCAACGACATCCGCGCTTTTCGTTTGGATGACCCTCAACTAGTAGCCCCTGCTTTCTCCCACTCGCTGGATATTCCAGAAGAATGAAACCGGTAATACTTGTCACCCAAGTATCCTGTCACTTCCGGTCTAATTAATTCCCCTCCCAATAATTGAGCCGGATATAGGGTAAACACTCCATATTTTTGATTTATTTTATCCACAGCATTTAGTAATTTTTGTCTTTGATCAAAAATTAAAAATTGGTAATTAAAAATTAAATTGGACACACTTACCCCTGCCTGACGTATTCCCGTTACCGGATTCTGCTCGTATGCTCTGGCCAACAAGTCGTAGATAATTTGTGGGTCGTCAGTTGACGAATGCAGTGTCTTTCTGGCCCAAAAATGATCCAAAAACAGGCAAAACGTTCTACCCGCCATATTCATCTCCCGCAGTTTCGCTGCCGCTTCCTCCACCAAATTCCTAACTAAATTGAGCACTGTGCGTTGAGCGTTGAGGGCTGAAAAAGCGGTATACGTTCTCGACACGCTTTTGGCTGGCTGCAAATCCTCGACACGGCTCACCGGCTGGTCTACCCGCAGCCATACCAAATCCGCTATTTCCCGCGGTAATTCCAACTGCCTAGCCTCCCCCAGCGTCCTTACTCCCATACTCTGGAGCGTGGTGGTTCTGGCCCGGCCAATTCCACACACTTCTTCTACCTTTATATTTTTAGTCTCCTCCAGATAATTTTCCGGCGAAAGCATGGTTAATCCGTCCGGTTTGTGCATTTCCGAAGCTAGTTTAGCCAAGATTTTCGTCCAGGCAATCCCAATCGAGCACCGCATCCATTCACCCAATTCCTCTTTTACTCTTTGCTTCATCGACAAGGCCATCTCCAGTGCCCCGCCGGAATACAATTTTTGCGTATCCGTCACATCGGCAAACATTTCGTCAATCGAGAACACTTCAAGAGTGGGGGAGTAGTCACTAATTATTCTTATCAGTCTCTGGGTCAGGGCAAAATATTTGCCCATGTCTGACGGCACCAGAATTATCTGTGGACACAATTTTTTGGCATCCCACACCGTACACCCGGTCTTTATTTTATATTTCTTGGCTTCGATCGAGGCCGCTATAATACATCCTCTACCTTCGGCTTTAATTATCCCCACGGGTTTACCCCGCAAGTAGGGATTCGCCTGCTGCTCAGCAGTAGCGAAATATGAGTTCATGTCTACGTGTAGGATGGTGCGCATTTGATTAGCCTCCAGGTCAAATCTTCTTTATCCATTACGAGTTCAGCTATCATGCCTCCACAATCCACACTAAAGCACAGATATTTTCTTCCTCCGTCTTTTCTTTCAAAGATTAGTGGTATCCTCTCGACTTGGTATTCCCGTCCGTTCCACCAAAAAGTTTCAGGTTTAACTTTCCCTTGGCTAAATCTCACCACAATTTCCACACTTTATTTATAACCGAATAAAAACCGAAAGTCAAGGAGCGAGGGTTTTTCGATCGCTTTTCGTCTAATAATTTATGGAGGCTATTCGCTATTGGAGAATGAAAGACCAGCTCTTAAATCCCGCGTACTGGATTTGCCAAAATCCGGGTTGTGGTGTAACATTCCGGTACATGAATCGCAATAGCTTAATTGTCGCCATTGTCGTTATCACAATAATTGTTGTAGGATTGATTGTTAGCAAAAATTACACCAGGACTTTGACTACCGGAAAAATTACCCAAGCCACACCCACTGCAGGTGAATCTGGCACACTCCAACAGCCCCTTACCACCCGTCCCCAAGTTTTGATTTCTACTTCCAAGGGCGATTTCACCATCGAGTTGCGCCCCGACGTGGCTCCCAAAACCGTCACCAATTTTTTGACTAAATGGTCAAATGGCTACTGTAATGACTTAATTTTCCACAGAGTGGAAGGCTGGGTCGTTCAAGGTTGTGATCCAGCGGGCAACGGCACTGGTGGTTTGTCCAATCTGCCCACAGAGACATCGGACGAGTCGTTTGTGGTGGGTAGTGTGGGCGTCGCCCGCAAGGCCATGCCCAAAGAAGTTTCCAACGATTCTCAATTTTTTGTCGTCAAGAAAGACAGCCAATTTCTAGACGGGGAATACACGTATTTTGGTAAGGTCATCTCCGGCATGAACGTGGTCAACTCCTTAAGCGTCGGTGACAAAGTCATCTCCACCACCATCCTCTCTAAGTAGACCTCTAAACGGCAACCTCGAACTCACTCTCACTATTCCCTGGAGCCGGGTTCACTCCGCCTACGAATCAGCTGTTGCCGAAACCGTAGCTGACACTGAATTACCGGGATTCAGAAAAAGCAAAGCCCCTAGGAGTTTAGTCGAACCCAAGCTGGATCGTAATCAAACCCTAAGTCACGCCTTAGGCCACCTTATCCCCAAAGAATATGAGGCCGCTGTCAAAAAGCACGCTCTCAAGCCTCTCTTACATCCTCAAATTAAGATCGTCTCTGGCAAAGAAGGTGAGGATTGGGTTTTCAGGGCCGTTACCTGCGAAGCTCCTAAAGTTACCCTCCCCAAGAAGCTTCTGCCTTTAGACAAGCTTATTGAGGCATGTAAGATCCTCATTCCAGACCTTTTAGTAGAGGAAGAAGCCAATCATCGCTTGGCTGGCTTGGTCGAAAATCTCACCCAGCTGGGCACCAGCGTCGACCAATATCTCTCAACAAAGAAATTAACCGCCGAGGAACTTAAAGCTCAAATGGCCAAACAGGCCAGGGAAGATCTGTCCGTAGAATTCATTCTATTAGAGGTCCAAAAGCTCAAAAAACTTCCCGACCGCGCCCAGACTCTTGAATATCTCAAGAGTTTGGTATAATACATTCTCAACATGGCCGCCAGCTCTAGTCAAAGGAGCGTGCGCCGCCCTGTCCGGGCGCCCGACAGCTTTCTCGAAGCCCTGCAAGAACTAGGCAAGGGGGTGGTTTCTGAGGCTAAAATTCAGGTTCAAAACGTCGTCACCCAAGACATCCCCCAATCTTTTGGTTTCTCCGGCGATCTCCACCCGGACCAACCCGTATCGGTAGAGTCTCTACACAAAACCGAAGTTAGATTCAACAATCGTCTCCAACAGGAACGCTTGCTATACTTGCGTTCAGAGACCGAAACCAAGCAGCAAATCACCGCTATCCTTCAGGAAATCCAGTCTCTAGCCAAGTCTACCGGGCAAATGGCTCACGAAGTCCAAATTGCCACCATGCAGGCCGTGGTCAACCCTGGGGTGTACCACCGCAATTTTTTCGAGCAACTGCGCAGCTTCATCAAAGCCATACGCGCCAAAGTTACCGAATCCCGTCATTGGCTGGCCACCCAATCCGCCCGCGCTTCCAAACGCAGTTACTACTGGGGCCAAGTTGGCCAATCCGGCAGCAAGTTCCTCTTGTCTTCCGAGCGCTATATGGTAACATCAACTGGATAAATGGAAATAAACATATCTCGAACCCATTCAATTATGTGGTCCCTTCCCAAGGGTCGTTATTTCTGTGGTTTGGGAGGAGGTATAGCTTAAACTAAAGTTTAATTAAACAAACAAATCCAACTCCCAAATTCAAAGCTTGGGAGTTTTTTATGACCATTTTTAGGTATTCCTTTATGCCCTGCATTCACACCCTTCGCGGGTGGACTTTGCATGTGGTCAAAACCAAACACCGTGCCTTTGTTTTTGCTCATATGCCAAAAGAGACTACCAAAGATTATTCCGCTATCCAGCCGTACCTCTCGGGGGGAGACTTTCTGCGCCAAGTTGTCATTGAAGCTAGCCATTCTCATCAAACGTATATCTATGTACTTACATGCGACAACTGTGAAAGACGGGCCAAATACATGTATTATGATAGAGATCACGCTGCTCAATATACCTTGTATCTCTGGTGCCCGGATCACGCAGATCCTTATTATCACACTCTCGACTCAACTGATGCCTAAAGATTTCCTCCATCTTTTATCCCGCTTCGTCTCGTTTCAAAGCGTTTCTACCAACGTGGCGTTCATGCCAGAAATTATCAAAACCGTTGACTGGCTAAAAGCGTTGTTCTCCCAAAACGGTTTTAAAGTGAAAACTTTTCCCGGACCGCACAGCAATCCTATCGTTTTTGCCGAGTTTGCCAACGGCGCACCCAAGACAGTCCTGATCTACGGACACTATGACGTTCAACCTGCCGATCCTACCAGCTGGCTATCAGACCCATTTACCCTGACTTCTCGAAACGGCAGGTTATGGGGCAGGGGAGTCCTGGACAACAAAGGCCAGATCCTTATTCATATCTTTACCATTCTGAAGCTTATTAAGGAGAACAAGCTCGCCTACAATATCAAATTTCTCGTTGAAGGTAACGAAGAAACCTCCAATCCCGACCTGCCAGGCATTATGCGCAAATATAAATCACGACTCAAATCTGATTATGTACTAGTTTCAGACGGAGAGATGGTAAATAATTTTCCGGTCCTTGAGGCCTCGCTACGGGGCGGCTTTAATCTCACTCTCAAATACACCACCGGTAAAAACAATCTTCACTCTGGAATCGCCGGAGGAGCTGTTCCCAACGCTGCCCTCGAGCTTTCTCGCTTCTTGTCCACCCTGCCCAAATTTACCGGGCTCTACCAAGACGTAGATCCCATTACTCCAGCTCAAATAGCCAATAATCGCCAACTACTTAAAATCTCTGCTGATCCACTTGAGGTTTTTGGTGTCAAAAAGCTACTCACCGAACCTGATCTCGACGTCTACACCCAAACTGGCCTACGTCCCACCTTACAAGTTACTGGGTTAAAATCCGGCTACATCGACACCGGTTATGCCAACATTGTTCCAGCTACCGCCGAGGCCCGCATCAACTTCCGCATGGTAGCCTCCCAGAAACCTGCAAACGTTCTTGATGCATTCAAAAAATATGTTGCAAGTCACACTCCCCCATATGTTAACTTCGACATCGTTTTCTCAGGTATGCATAATCCCGTAAAGCTCGACGTATCCCGGCCCATTTTTACCACTGCGTCCCGCCTTCTCACCAAAGTATATGGCCAGACTCCTCCTCTTAAATATGTGGGTGGGGCCATTCCCTTCATTTCCGACGTCAAAGATATTTTTGGAGTCGACACCCTGTCCATTCCTTTAGGTAATGAGGACTGCAACATGCACGGAGCCAACGAAAATTTTCGCCTAGACCTCGTTGAAAAAGGACTCGAATTTAGTCGCCTCTTCTTCTCTTCTGTTAAAATATAGCCACGGGCACTTAGCTCAGCGGTAGAGCGCTGCATTCACATTGCAGAAGTCGGGGGTTCAAATCCCTCAGTGCCCACCAGTTGACACTTCTAAAAAAATGTTATTATAAACACATGTCTGCCACACTTAACCAGGACGATATCAGGCTTCTCAAATCAGTTTTTGCTACTAAGCAAGATCTAGTAGCTATGGAAAAACGCCAGGATGCCAAATACGTCACTAAAAATGACCTAACTGGCTTGGAAGCCCGCATCGAAAAAAGATTTGATGACCTAGATTTTTCCCTCATCAAATATTCCAAGGATATCGAAGCCAGAATAGGGAAGGTCGAAGATGCGGTTGGTATTTCCGCCACAAATTGATATAAAATAGATATCGTGAACTACGACAATCTCCGCCACTCATGCGCCCACCTCCTAGCCAAGGCCGTGCTTGACCTTTGGCCAGGCTCACACAACGCCATCGGCCCCGCGATAGAGAACGGTTTCTATCAGGATTTCGATATGGGCGATGTCAAGATCTCCGAAGCAGATCTACCCAAAATCGAGAAGAAGATGAAAGATATTCTTAAGGGATGGACTCACTTTGAATACAAAGAGGTAAATTTGCAGGAGGCTCGAAAACTTTTTGCCCACAATCCTTACAAAATAGAATTGCTGGAAGAGTTTGCCGAAGGCGGAAAAAAACTTCTCACCAACAATCCCGGAGGATTTTTAGATTTGTGCAAAATGACGCATGTGGAAAACCCCAATAAAGAGATGCAACATTTCAAGCTTTTATCTACGGCGGGAGCTTATTGGCGGGGGAGTGAGAAAAATAAAATGTTAACCCGCATCTACGGAACTTGTTGGCCAACTCAAAAAGAACTGGATGACTATCTGACCATGCTCGAAGAATCCAAAAAGAGAGACCACCGCAAACTAGGCAAAGAGTTAGATTTATTTACTTTCTCAGACCTAGTTGGTCCCGGGCTACCGTTATTTACACCCAAGGGAACAATTATTCGTCGCGAGTTAGAGAACTTTGTCCAATCTCTACAGGAGCCATTCGGATACCAGCGCGTCATGATCCCTCATCTGGCCAAAACCGAACTCTACAAAAAATCAGGGCATTGGTCTAAATACAAAGAAAATATGTTCCAAGTCACTTCAGACGAGGGTGTTAAATTCGCAATGAAGCCAATGAATTGCCCTCATCACATAGAACTGTTTGCCAGAAAACAGCACAGCTACCGAGACATGCCACAACGGTATTCTGAAGTAACGTCAGTCTACCGTCAGGAAAAAACCGGGGAATTAATCGGATTAACACGCGTCTATATGCTAACTCAAGACGACGCTCATAACTTCTGTACAGAAGAACAAGCCGTCCAAGAATCGCTAAATGTCTATCACATCATCAAAGATTTTTACGCCGCTTTTAATTTCAGTGTCGGAATGAAAGTTCGTCTCTCGCTTCGCGATCCACAACACTCGGAAAAATATCTCGGCGACAACGCTACCTGGAAAAAATCTGAAGACATGATGCGCGAGGTTGCCAAAAAAGCAGGACTTAAAGTCTATGAAGGTATTGGTGAAGCCGCGTTTTACGCTCCCAAACTAGACTTCATGGCCTACGACTCTTTGGGCCGCGAATGGCAATTGGCCACAATTCAATTAGACCTGAATTTCGCTGACAGATTTGACTTGAAATATACAGACAAAGACGGCAAAGAAAAAAGGCCTGTTATTATCCATCGGGCGATTTTAGGCAGCGTAGAACGATTCATGTCAATTCTTATCGAACACTATGCCGGGGCTTTCCCCACCTGGCTGGCTCCAGTCCAAGCAGTCGTTCTTCCCATATCCGACAAATTTGCCCCATACGCCCTATCTGTCCTAGAATCGCTCAAAGAGGCCTGCATCCGGGCCGAATTAAACGACAAAAACGAACCCTTAAACGCCAGAGTCAGAGACGCTGAAATGCAAAAGATCCCATATATCCTCGTCGTAGGAGACAAAGAAGTTAGAGAAAAGAGCGTGGCAGTAAGAAAGCGGGGACAGAAAGAAAGCCAGACTCAAAAAGTAGAAGAGTTTATTTCCCAAGCGCTTGCTGATATAATAGCCAAAGTCTAGTGAGTACGACACATTACCGCATCAACGCCCAAATCCAAGCCAAAGAAGTGCGCCTGTTGCGGGAAGACGGAACCCAGGTTGGAGTTGTGCCGCTCGCAGAAGCACTTTCCCAAAGTCAGGCAACCGGTGTAGACGCGGTGGAAATCGCGCCGTTAGCCGTCCCTCCAGTAGTCAAGCTGATTGATTACAAAAAATTTCAGTATCAGCTCTCCAAAAAGGAGCGGGCCGCTAAATCTACCCAAAAAAAAGTCGATCTCAAAGAAATTCGCCTTACCCCATTTATGGCCGAAAACGATTTTTCGGTCAAGGTTAGTCGGGGCAAAAAATTTCTGATCGACGGTCACAAGTTGCGCATTGCAGTCAAATTCGTCGGCCGGCAATTAGGCCACCGGGAATTCGGCGACAAAATTATGCAACGTGCTTTTGCTTTGCTATCCGATATTTCAGCAGTAGACCAACAGCCGAAATGGTTCGGCCGGCAATATATAGCTACATTATCACCTGTCAAAAATGCCAAAGCTAAAAACTAAAAAGTCTATTTCCCGCCGCTTCCGGGTTACCGCCCGGGGCAAAGTACTGCACCGCAGTTCTTTTCGCGGTCATTTGCGTTCTCACAAAAGCGCTACCCAGCGCCGCCGGTACAAGAAAGTTAAATTACTTCCTAAAGCCCGCGCCCGCAAAATCAAGTTAATTTTAGGTAAATAATATGCGCGTTAAATCACCCCGCCGACAGCGTCATAACAAAGTTCTGAAATTAGCTAAAGGCTATCGGATGACTCGCCACCGGCTTTACAAAGTCGCCCGTGAAGCCACCATCCACGCTGGCCAATACGCCTTTGCTGGCCGTCACCTCCGCCGCCGCGACCTGCGGGCTACCTGGATTATCCGTCTCAACGCCGCTCTTCGCTCTCTAGGAGTTACATATTCCAAATTCATTCCCGCTCTCAAAAAAGCCAATATTGGTCTGGACCGCAAAATCCTGGCCGACTTGGCCATCCGTCAACCAGAAACTCTAAAAGAAATTGTCAAAAAAGCCGGCTTTACTCTGCCTAAGTAGGGGAGTAAGCCATCACATGGTCCAATCCCGCAAAGAGCGGGATTTTTTGTATATAATCAGCACATATGCGCCAAAAACTACAAAATCTCAAAAACGAGGCCCTGGCACAGATTATTCAAGCCACAGATCCTGCTGAGTTAAAAAACTTGCGCTATCATTACTTGGGAAAAAAAGGAGCTCTGGCTGAAATCGCCAAAGATCTTTCCCGTCTGGAACCGGAAGCCAAAAAAGACATCGGCCAACTCTTCAACGACACCAAGTCTGCCATATCCGAAGCCCTAGGTCGAAAATTAGAAATTAGAAATTCGAAATTAGAAATTGACACTAGTTTGCCAGGTCTCAAGCCTCCGCTAGGCCACCTCCATCCAGTAACCCATGCCATTGAGGAAATCAGCAGCATTTTTGAAAAGATCGGCTTTGTGAGAGTCCGATACCCCGAAGCCGATTGGGATTGGTATGCTTTTGAGGCTTTAAATATGCACAGGAATCATCCCGCCCGCGACGATATTGAAACTTTTTTCATCGATGCGCCTGAAGACAAAAAAATGGGCAAAATAGTTCTTACCCCCCAAACCTCAAACAGTCAAGTTAGAGAAATGGAACGCGTCAAAATCCCACCCATCCGCATGGTCAATATTGCCAAATGTTATCGCCGGCAATCAGACGTTTCCCATACCGTCATGTTTCACCAATTTGAAGGACTCGTTATCGACACAGACATAAATATTACTCACCTCAAGGGCACCATCGATCATTTTGTAAAACAATTCTTTGGACCAAAAAGGCAGTCGCGCCTCCGCCCGTATCATTTCCAATTTACTGAACCGTCCTTTGAAGTCGATGTGACCTGCGATATTTGTCTGGGTAAAGGCTGCAAACTCTGCAAAGAAGGTTGGTTAGAACTGGGTGGCGCCGGCATGGTTCATCCCAACGTCTTACGGGCAGGCAAGATTGATCCGTCAAAATACACCGGTTTTGCCTTCGGTTGGGGGGTCGAACGCACTTACATGATGAAATCAGGTTTAAAAATTGACGACTTGCGTTTGTTATATGCCAACGATATCCGTTTCCTAAATCAATTCTAATCGAAGACATAAACTATGCAAATATTAATTCCTGATTTATGGTTGAGGGAGTATTTGGAAACAAATGCCACACCCAAGCAGATCCAACACGCCCTCTCTTTATGTGGGCCATCAGTTGAAAGACTTCACAAAAAAGGCGATGAATACATTTATGACATTGAAGTCACTACCAACCGGGTAGATATGATGTCTGTCGTGGGTATTGCTTTTGAATGCGTGGCAATTCTGCCCAGATTTGGCTATACTGCTAAGCTCAAAAAAGACCCGTATCTCGAAAAGGTCGATCTCTCAACCAGTAAGAAGGTTAATTACCTAAATGTGACTCTTGATAAAGCTATTTGCTACCGATTCTCTACAGCCTTAATTAGAGATGTAAAAGTTGGCAAGTCTCCTGACTGGCTGGTTAAAAGATTAGAGTTGGTTGGCATGCGTAGTCTAAACAACGTCGTAGATATCTCAAACTATCTCATGCACGAACTAGGCCAGCCGGTCCACACTTTTGACTACGACAAGATTGCCAACCACACCATGATCGTTCGCCAAAGCCGTAAAGGAGAAAAGCTCACCACCTTAGACGCCAAAACCCATACTCTTCCGGGCGGGGACATTGTCATTGAAGACGGCTCCGGTAAGCTTATCGATTTGTGCGGCATCATGGGAGGGTTAAATTCAGCCGTTGATGAGCATACCCAAAATGTTTTGCTCTTTGTCCAAACCTATGAGCCAACCCATATTCGTAAGACTTCCATGGCTTTGGCCCATCGCACCGCCGCAGCCGAATTGTTTGAAAAAAACCTTCCTACGGAAAATGTTTTACCCACACTGCACTCCGGCATTAAATTGTTTTCTCAAACTACAGGAGGACAAGCTGATAAATCAGTTTTAGATATCCTAAACGTCAGCGAAAAAGTAACAACCTTAAAACTTGCCTGTCCATTGACAGAATTTGTAAATAGCAGATTAGGAATCAACCTGACGTTTGCCGAAATAGCCAAAATTCTCAAGTCGCTGGAGTTTGTAGTTCAATCCGAGCAGGTTGTAGAAATTCCTTGGGTGAGAAAATTAGATATCGCTATCCCGGAAGATCTAGTTGAAGAAGTCGCCCGTATTTATGGATATCACAACCTGCCTACCCAACTTATGGCTGGAAACCTCCCCACTCCTTTAAGCGATACCACTTTTTACTGGGAGGCAAAAGTTAAGTCGGCTCTCTCTCACTGGGGTTTTACTGAAACATATACTTATTCCCTGGTTGATCAGGATTCTGGTCTAAAGCTGAAAAATCCATTATCCTCCGAGTGGACATATCTGCGCACCTCACTTGCCCCATCACATCTGAAAATCGTCTCCGAAAATTTAGGCAAAGTAGACGAGCTGCATTTGTTCGAAATTGCCAATGTCTATTTGCCCAAGAAAGGTAATTTACCTCACGAGGAACTACACCTCATCCTTACTTCCACCAATTTAGATGTTTCTCAACTCAAGGGGTATGTGGAAGCCCTAAGTTTGGAAATGGGGGTACACATCACTCCCGAAATTAAAGTGTATCCCACAGCCCTTATCTGTGAAATAAATTTAGAGCCTCTAATCGCCAAAGCTACCTCTATCAAAACGTACATTCCCATTTCCCAATACCCTCCCATCATCGAAGATATTAATGTTCCCTACACTGGCAACTACGCGGCCACCGTCGCCAAAATCAAAAAGGTTAGTCCTTTTGTGGCTAAAATCGAACTAGTAGACAAATACGAAAATAAACTCACTCTCCGTATCACATATCACTCCAAATCAAAGCAATTATCATCACAAAATATTGTTCCAATCAGGGAGAAGCTGTCGGCGTTGGCGTAGGCTCGGCCCACGGCTGATTCACTCCAATCTCGATAGTTTTCGATCCCAAATTACCCTTCTCGTCTTCGGCCCGCACTTCAATTTTGTGAATTCCGTTGGGGACATTTACTATAGTTTCCCAGGGGGAATTTGTTTTTGTATCCCGCACCACGTCATCCACTTTAAATTCTACTTTGGTCACTTTATTACTTGCCGCGATGTCGCTTCTTATTCTTACATCATTGCCATTAACCTGACTCCTGTCTCCTGGCTCCTGAATAATGATAACAATTTGATTAATTGAACCGCAGTATTCAGTCGGGGGGTGATATTTAGAATCGCTTTGTTCAGAGAGCCAGCTTAAAATTCCTTCCTGCCACTTATTCTGGCCCTGAGCGGAGTCGAAGGGATCTTCTTCCTTAAAAAGGAAAAACTCTTTCTCCTCATAGTTCCCATTAGCAATGTCAGCAGGGGTGGCCAACTTGCCTTCACCTTTACAAATCTTTAATTTCTTGTGAACCGGATCATCGGCTGTCGGTTCCGTTCCTTTAATAAAATATTCCTGCTTGGCTTCAAAGCCGTCGTGGGCTCGGTAGCCAGAGATCTTATCCACATCCATGGCCACAATACCCTCGGGCACTTTCAATGGCTCATCGACTTTGTCTTTCAGTGCCTCCAGGATAATTCTTCTCCAAATGGGCGCTGCCCCTGTTACTCCGCTGGCCACCTCCCGCATCGGAGAATTATCGTTGTTGCCCACCCATACCCCGACCGTCACCGACGGCGTCCACCCCACGGTCCAGTTATCCCGCCTGTCATTAGTCGTACCGGTTTTAACGGCAATTGTCCGCCCGGAAACGTTAATTAGCGATCTGGGACCAAAAGTGATATCCCGGGCTTTGGGATCAGACAAAATAGAGGAGATGGTAAACGCCTCATCTGGCGTCATGACCGCTCGTCCTGAGCTGGCCGAAGGATTCCATTCCTCTAACACTCTACCCTGGCCATCGGCTACTTTCAAAATGGCCACCGGCTCCACTCTCTTGCCTCCATTAGCAAAAGCGCTGTATGCGCTCACTAATTCAATGGGTTTTACCTCCCCGCCCCCCAAAGCTACAGATAATCCCACCCGCGCCAAAGTTTCCGCCGTCGGTCTAAGTGTAGAAAACCCCATGTCATACGCCACTTCCAGCATGTCCCGGATCCCCACCAGCGACACCATTTTCACCGCCGGCACATTAATGGAATTGCCCAGAGCTTCCCGGACCAAAATCGGCCCTCTGAATTTTCCATCATAGTTTTCTGGTATATATTCTGGTTTGTCCCCACCCGGAAAAGATGTTTTTGTATCCATCAACAGAGTAGAAGCGGTATAACCCTTCCGCAGACCCGTCAGATACACTACCGGTTTAATCGTTGACCCCGGCTGCCTACTGGCCGTAGTCACGTTATATTTTCCGTCGTATGTAGGATCGCTCCAGCCCTTACTTCCCACCATAGCCAAGATCTGCCCGGTTTTAGGATCCATGGCTACAGCCGCTCCGTTAGAAATCTTTAAACTTTTTACCTTCGCCACTTCTTCCGTCACCGCGCTTTGCGCGGCCTCTTGCAACCCTAAGTCCAAAGTCGTCGTCACCCGCAAACCTCCTTCTTCCACTTGTTTTTCTCCATATCTGGCTATCAATTGGTCTTTGACGTAAAACACAAAATGCGGAGCTTTCAAAAGACCCGATTGGGTGGCGAATTGCACCTTAGCCAACTGATTACTGACTTCCAACTCCTGACTCCTGGTAATATATTCGTCTTCCCGCATCCGCCGCAACACCTCTTTAGCCCGGTCCACGTACAGCGTCCCCGCGTCCGGCGAGTACCGGCTGGGGGATTGCGGCAACCCCGCCAATATCACTGCCTCCGGCAACGTCAGCAAGTCTACAGTTTTTCCAAAGTACATGTCCGCCGCCGTCGCAATGCCCCAGGCTGTCCCACCGTATGGCGCCTCATTCAGGTACATTTGCAATATCTGATCTTTGGTATATTTTCGCTCTACTTGCACTGTCAAAATAAATTCTTTCAATTTTCTAGTGATAGTTCTTTGAGAAGTCAGCAAGGCATTTTTCACCAACTGCTGTGTCAGAGTCGATCCGCCTTGCAGCCGACCTAAGAAAATGCTTCTAAACGCTCCCCGCAAAATCCCTCCCACATCAAACCCGCCGTGTTTATAAAAATTCTTATCTTCTATAGAAATAGTTGCCTGCTTCACTACCAATGGTACTTGGTTAATATCCACCGGATTTCTTCGCTCCCCGGAAAATACGTCATACAACAGTTTGCCGTTCCGGTCATATATCTTGGTCGCAAAGCCTTCCCGACGCACCACTTTGTCCGGACTGGGCAAATCCTTGGCATAGTAGGCAAACAACCCCAGTGTTCCCACGATTCCCACAATCACTACCCCCATTCCCAGCGTTGCCAATCTCACCAACCACCTGCCGCTCGTCCAACTTCTTCTCAAATACCGCATTTGTCTTATAATAAGCCATATGATCCTAAGCCGCAAGCAAAAAAAGTTATGGACAGTCTTGGTCATCGTCTCATCACTAGCTCTCATCCTCGGCACAGTCCTGCCATATATCATTCGCTAATGAACCTCACCTCGCCAGTCACCTCAATCTCAGGAGTTGGCACCATCATGGCCAGAAAACTGGCCAAACTGGATATCCACACCGTCTTTGATCTGCTGTACCATCTGCCTTTCCGCTACGAAGATCGCCGGTTAGTAAGTCCTGCCGCCCGCGTCCAAGTAGGGGAGACCCTCACCGTCATCGGCCACATCAGTGCCGTTACCAATATCTTCACCAAAAACGGCAAACGCCTGCAGACTGCCACCCTTACCGATGATTCCGGAACACTACCGGTCATCTGGTTTAACCAGATGTACCTCTCCCGGGTATTTGAAACGGGAGATGTGGTCTCTTTGTATGGCAAAGTTGACTTTTTTAATCGCAAACCCACCCTCATCTCCCCGGAATACGATTTTTCCACCCAGGCCAAAATCATTCCCGTTTATCCCGAGACAGCCGGCCTGTCTTCAAAATGGCTGCGCACCAAAATTCAAAGTGTCCTGGCATCTCTTCCTGACATTTCGCCCCTGCATGCCCAATCACTAAATCAAGTTCATCTGCCAAATTCACTAGAAGTTGTGGAACCCGCCAGACAAGACCTGGCTTTTGATGAGCTGCTGCTTTTACAAACCCGGGCCTTATTACACCGCCGGAAGTGGCAGACAACCCGGCTCGCCCACCCTTTTGCAGTCGATCAAGAAAAAGTTTTGCAATTCGTAGCCAGCCTGCCCTTTGTCCTTACTCCTTCTCAAAATCAGGCCATAAAAGAAATATTATCCGATCTGTCCCAGCCATATCCCATGAACCGCTTGTTGGAAGGCGACGTCGGTAGCGGCAAAACCGTCGTGGCCGCCATCGCCGCTTACATCGCTCATCTCAACGGCTTCCAAACTCTGCTTCTGGCCCCCACCCAAATTCTCGCCCACCAGCATTTTCAGACTCTCACGGCTCTTGGACTAAAAACTGGATTAGTTACTGCAAGTTCTAAAACGCTGGGCACTGTTCTTGTGGGAACACATGCTTTACTTTCCAAATCACTTCAATTAAATAAAGTGGGCTTAGTTGTTATCGACGAACAACACCGCTTCGGCGTGACCCAACGCTCACTAGCCGCCGCCAAAGGTGACTCACCCCACATCCTCACCATGACCGCCACCCCCATCCCCAGAACCGTGGCCCTTACTCTGTATGGCGACTTAGACTTGTCCATCTTAGACTCCGTTCCCGGCCGCATTCCCATCAAAACCTGGGTAGTTCCCGAAGAAAAAAGAACAGCCGCCTATGAGTGGATCAAAAAACAAAATACCCAGGTCTTTATAGTCTGCCCCTTTATAGAGGAGAGCGAAACGCTCACCTCTGTCAAATCCGCCAAGGCCGAGTTTGAGAGGCTCAAGGATATTTTTTCGGAACTTAAGCTAGGTTTACTTCACGGCAAACTCAAAGCCAAAGACAAGGAGCAGGTCATTGCCAAATTTAGGGCAGGGGAGTACCACATGTTAGTCGCCACGCCCGTGGTTGAAGTGGGCATTGATATTCCTTCTGCCACCATTATGGTCATCGAAGGGGCCGAGCGTTTTGGTCTGGCCCAACTCCATCAATTACGCGGCCGGGTAGGCAGAAGCGATGTCCAGTCTTACTGTCTACTCTTTTCAGATATTCCCTCACCCCGCCTCAAATCCTTGGAAACTCATCATTCCGGTGCCGAACTAGCCGAAATAGATCTCAAATTACGCGGAGCAGGGGATATCTACGGCACGTCCCAGCACGGTATTCCCAATTTTAAAGTCGCCAAATACGCAGACTTTTCTCTTATTCCGACCGCCCTCGCCGCTGCCGTTAAACTTCTGCCCGACTTAGACAAACTTCCCTTATTGAAAGACTTGGTCGAAACAGATAAAATCATTCCCGCATGACACCTCTTCAAAAACGCCGCCATTCTACCCGCCGTCAAGGCAAACGCCGGGCCACTCATAAGATAGTTCTTCCACAGCTTATTTCCTGTTCCAACTGCCACCAGCCCACCCATCCCCACATCGTCTGCCCCCATTGTGGTTTCTACAAAGGCAAAAAGGTAAAGTAGGACCTCCTCCTCTTTCCCATCACACACCCGGTGTGATACTATTAGATAGACATGCCGTATAGGCAAACTGTATTCACCAATGGTGAGTATTATCATCTCACCACCCGCAGCATCGGAGAAAACACCGCCTTCCCATCCACCGATGATTACTCAAGAGCCATAGAAATCATCAACTACTACAGCCGCTCATCTGTTCCAATTAGATACTCCTACTTCCGCCGCTTGTCCTCAAAATCTCAAGCCGACCTTTTTGCCTCACTTAAAAACTTCAGAGTCCAAATTATCTGCTTCTGCCTCATGCCCACACATTACCACTTCATCGTTAAACAATCCCAAGATCATGGAATAAATCACTTCATACACGATTTCCAAGACAGCTACGTTAAATATTTCAACAACTTAAACTCTCGCCATGGAGCGTTGTTTCAGGCCAGCTTCAGAGCCGTGCACATCACCAGCGAGGAGCAATTCCTGCATACTTGCCGTTATGTTCATCTCAATCCATACTCCTCAAACTTAGTTAAAAACTACGACGGTCTCACCACTTACCCCTGGTCATCGCTCCCACACTATCTAAATAAAATTAATTATCCGTTCATTTCGGAGGACACAGCCAGCAAGATGTTTAAAGATCGCTCCATATTTCTATCTTTCACCCTCGATCATGCTCAATATCAAAAAACCCTCGAGTTTCTTAAACATCACACACCGGGTGTGTGATAACTGGTATACTCAACTCATCATATGAAAACCGCCTTTGACCCCCGGCACCGAAAACGGGAAAAAAATGTCCAGGAGCTGTTTGCCGCCTCATTCCACGACAAAGTTCCCGCCAAATTCAAACGTTCTGACCACCTCATTGCCGCCGCCGCCCCCGAATGGCCCATAGACAAGCTCAATGCCATCGATCTCGCCATTCTCCGCTTAGCTGTTTTTGAACTCGTTATTGACAAGACAGAGCCTATGAAGGTTATCATAGACGAAGCCATAGAACTGGCCAAACAATTCGGGGGTTCTACCAGTCCCAGCTTTGTCAACGGCGTCCTAGGCACTATATGCAAATCAAAACCGCCATTATCCAATTCTTAGCCAACGAGTTTCAGCTGGACCCGGACCACCTCAACCCTGATACTGCTTTTACTACCGATCTGGGTCTCTCTCCCGAGCAGCTCACCAATCTCCTCCAGCGCCTCCAGGAATCCTTAGGCATCATTCTCCCCGAGGACAAACTTCCCACCATTACCACTATTGGCCAACTATTGGACATTTTTGAAGAAGATGACACCCCCCTCTAAACAAGCATTCGTCCACCGTTCGTATGTCAACGAACATCCCGGGTCCGCCTCCAACGAACGGCTGGAATTTTTGGGCGATTCAGTTTTGTCACTGATCGTCTCTACCCGGCTATACAAGCTTCTGCCAGATATCCCCGAAGGCCAGCTCACCGCCCGCAGATCTTATCTGGTGCAAACTTCCACCTTGGCCGCTAAAGCCAAAGAATTGGGTTTGGACAAGCAGCTGTTACTAAGCGCCGGTGAAGAAGCTTCTGGCGGCCGAACCAACACTAGCCTGTTAGCCAATACCTTCGAGGCTGTATTGGGAGCCATGTATTTGGAAAAGGGTCTACCGACCTGCGAAGACTACCTGGTACACATCTTTCCCGATTCCGAACTTTTACATATGTCTCCTTCCCAAGTCAAAGACCCCAAATCACTTCTCCAGGAAAAAGCTCAAGCTCAAGGCCTGGGTACTCCCCAATACAAAACTACGAGCATCACCGGCCCGGATCACGCTCGGGAATTTACTGTAGCCGTGTCTGTAAACAATCGTCAATTAGCCACCGGAGTAGGAAACAGTAAGCAGCGCGCCGAATCCGCCGCTGCCGCCTCGGCCTTGAGCGTGATATAATTAGCCCACTTTATGTTAACCATCCGCCTCACCCCCATCGGCAAAAAGCACCAACGCCATTACCGTATCGTGGTCATGCCTGCCCGTTCCAAACTGACCGGAATCCCCATTGCCACCCTCGGCACTCCGGATAAATACGACGCCAAAGCATTAGCTGATTGGATCACCAAAGGCGCGCAACCCTCACTTAAAATCCGAGAAATATGCAAGATTTCTTGAAGTTTCTCATTTCCCAGCTCCTGACTTCTCCCGACCAATTAGTTATCGAGCCCGCCGCTTCAGCTGTATATATATCTGTAGCTCCAGAGGACACCGGTCGGGTCATTGGTAAGCACGGCATCATCATTTCCGCCATCCGCACCTTAGTCCGCGCATATTGCACACTCAACCACTTATCTCACTCCAATCTCATTCTCAAAACGGATTCGGATTCGTCCCCCCAGCATCCTGGACCTGACCAGAACTAATTTCTCTGTACCCGGACAACTTCTGCAAAGTTTCCCGCACCCTCCCGCCCGTTTCCGGTAGCTCATCTTCCGGTTTGGCGTTTGAAACCACGGTTGCTTTCCATTCTTGTTCCAGGCTCACTTCTACCCGTCCTTCTTTGTAATTCACATTCACCAGCGTTACCAACGGTAACCACTTTTCCATTCTCCCCACCCAATCAATAAATCTCTCCGCGTCACCCGTGCGCAAAGTTACTTGTAAAACCTGCTGTGTCTCATCGCCCCCGGCTCCATATCGTTCTATCGCCACTCCGGATTCAGACGCCGCGGCAGTTACTTCCCAAATCAACAGTTCCGCCCGTCGCTGGCTGGGTACAGCCGTTTCCAATCTACTCAACACTTCTTTCTGACCAACTATATCCACCCCGTTTAATATATCCAGTTTATTTTTTAGCTTCACCACTTCTGCTTCCGCGGTTTTTACTTCTCCGCTTGTTAACCACAATTTCTGCCAAATCTGATCCGGTCCGGCGATTAGCCACCTAGACGAAAACACCACCATCACCCCGACCAGTGCCGGGAAAACCAGCCAACTCCATTTCCTCATTTCCATACTACTGCCTCCTCCCACACTCCGTCTGATTTTTTAGTCACGGATTTTACCTCTAGCCCCTCGGCAAATTTTTCCAGTGTTTGCAAACTCGATCCTCTTACCGTCACCACTCCCGTGTGCCATCCCACCACTTGTAATCCCTTTTTTTGCGCTTCTTCTAACACTTTTATGAGTACCGGTCCCTGCTTAGGTTGGGCCATCGCCGCTTCCACCATGTCTACCCGGCTAATTACCTGCCGCACCACGGCTTCCGCCGCCGCCAGCTGTCCCACCTGGCCGGACAATGTGTCTCGTTCACCTACTACCGCGCTTTTCCGGGCTCCCACCCACACCCACCAGCCCGCCGACGCTGCTACAGCTACTAGATACACCACTGCCACTACTGTGGTTACCGCGTGTATGGGTCCTTTGTATCTCTGACCAACTTGTACCAATCCTTCGCTTTTGGTAAGTAAATTAATCATGCTTGTCTTTCAGCAAGCCCTATGGCTACTGCGTAATACGGCCCCGTGTTAGCAAAGGCTTTTTTCTGCGCCTCATCCATGACCAGTCCCGCAAACGGATCTCCCATCACCACTTCAATTCCCAAGCTAGCCGAAAGCTGGCTCACCATCTCCGGCATCCCAGCCGCCCCTCCCGATAGGACCACCATTTTTACCGCTTCCCCTTGATGTTTAGTAGTGTAAAAATCAATGGTTTTTCGTATCTCACCAGAAATAACCGTCAATACTGGCTTCATGACTTCCACCAGTTTTCCCTCCAATTGTTTATCGCTCATCCCGTACGTATTTTTGTATTGCTCTGCTTGGGCGTGATCCAATCCCAACCCCGTCTCAATAGCCCGGGTAAAAGCGTCCCCTGCGGTAGGAATAGTTCTGGCGAATATCAGCTGGCCTTCTCTCACAATTCCCATGTCCGTGCTTTTTGCTCCCATGTCTACGACTACCGAAAGAGGGGACCCAGGTTTAACTTCTGCACGGGCTGTGGCCGTTAGTTCGGTTTCTATCGCTACCAATTCCAACCCCGCCTCTTCCACCTTTTTGCGGTAAGTTTCTACCAAAGTTTTGGCAGCTGCCACTAAAAGTATTTCCGATCCGCTGCCTGCTTCCCCTCGGCGCACCACTTCCCAGCTCCATACCGCTTCGTCTTTAGGAATGGGAATATATTGTTCCACTTGCCATTCCAGCGCCTGTTCAATCTCGTCGTCCTTCATCATCGGTAATTCCACTACATGTGACGACACTTGTTCTTCAGGCAGTGCCACCACCGCCCGTTTACTTCTCATGCCCGCCTCTTTTATAATCGCCGCCAGCGTGGTTCCTACCGGGGCCGAAGCCGCCGAGACTAGTCTCCACTGCTTGCCCGCAGGTACCAACTCTACTAATTTAATCGCGGAGCTTCCAATATCAATCCCGATCTTGGGCAGGTCAGACATAACTTTATTTTACCAGGTCTCCCCCAGAAAATACTGCCGATTCCCATATCTCCGGCACGTCCGGTTTCTGATCGTATACTTTAATTCTTCTCACCGAATCGCCGGTCTGGCCTACAGCCGTATATTCCGTCCCCTGGGACGGCAAGGTCCCCCCAATACCCTCCACTGTCAGCTGTTGCGGCGTGGCATTCCCCCACATCCTGAGCCGTAAATATTGCTTCGTACCAGTGTTTACGTTGATAGTCGACGACCCTCCGGTCTTGTACTCCCGGCTGACCTTGGTGGTTCCTCCTTGGGTATAGTAATAGGCCGATTCCAATCCGGCATTGCCGTCGTCCCAGCTCACCCGTACGTTGTTCCCCCCGTAGTCCACCAGATTAATAGTCGCTACTTGTCCGGCAGCCAAGGCGTCGGCAATTAGCACTGAATCCGCCATCGGCGCCGGTGTCGAGGTCACATTAATGGTCGATCCGGTGATCGTCGGCGCGGCAATGCCTCCCAAAGCCGCCTCCACTCCCGCTTCAGCCGCAGCCAGCGCCTGAGCCGATTCGGATTGAGCCGTAGACACCGCCACTTCAGATACACTTCTACTAGCGATAGACAACCCCACCGTCGTCACCACTCCCAAAATTAGTAACACTATTATTAGAGCTTGTCCGCTTCTCACAACTTCATTATGGACATAAAAAATGTTAAAATCAATGCATGCCCGCCCAGCTCCCCGCTTTCATGCAATCTTGTCTGTGGAGCTACGACATCTCCAAAATTGATCCCCAGAAAGACCAATATCTTATTATCACCCAGGCCCTAAGTTTTGGTACTCAAGAACAAATTAACTGGGTCGTCTCTCACTACTCACCAGACGAAATTCAAAAAGTGGTCTCTCATCCCCAGCGGGGCATGTGGCAAAGGGGGGCTCTCAGTAAGTGGTTGAATAATTTCGGCATCATGCTCGACCCTCTGGAATACGAAAGTGCCATTAGGGATCTCAATCCTCGTTTAAAACTAGCCACGGCGTATCTCCAACGCCGAGGTATACTCTAAAAATAATGGCCTTTTACCCCCACATTCTCAATCCCATCCAAGCCCAAATTTTACCCAAGCTCTCATTTACTAAACCCCAATTTTATCTGGGAGGCGGCACTGCTCTCGCCTTACAACTGGGGCACCGGACGTCGGTAGATTTCGATTTTTACGCTCCCCAAAAATTCGACAACCAAAAACTTGGCCTTACTATTAGCCAGCTATTCCCCAACGTAAAAACACCAGCCACCCATCTTTACCAATACCCATTATTAGATCAGCTAGTCGACTATGGCCCGGTGTTGCTGGCTGGATTAAGAGATATTGCGGCTATGAAGACCGCTGCTGTGGTCCAAAGAGCCAGACAACGGGATTTCTACGATATTTACTATCTCATCAAAAAGCTGGGGGTAGAAACCTTCATTAATGCCACTTACCAAAAATTTCCTTGGTATGAGGAAAACAATGTTGTTGTCTTTACTTCCTTAACCTATTTCACCGAAGCCGACGTGGATCCCGAGGCTAATCGAGTTCAACTCTTCGACTCCAGTCTGACCTGGAGCAAAGTCAAAGACTTCATCAAATCCTCCGTTATATCTTATAGTAATTGACAGATTTGGCGGGTGTGATATACTTAAACCAATGTCCGGCAAAGCTAGATTTTAAAGTTACCAAGCACCGCCGCAAGGCGGTTTTTAATTTCTGCCCAGCTAATATGTTGGGAAAAACAAACAATTATGGGTGTCAGCGAAAAGCTCTTCTCTTTTGTTCCCCAAATAGAAGCTCCAGTCAACCGAATTTATTCGTGGATAGTTGATGATATGGAGCAAACCAACAGAATGTTAGAAGCTGAAAGCGCATTAGCCATACTAAGGGAAATAGGAGAGTATGCCCACAGATACCCTAAAAGATTTTATTCTCAATTGGCATTACTTACCCTATCCACACTCGCAGCGGCCTGTACAGCATTAGAAATAGATACTGGGACGGCTCCTGTAGAAACCCAAATTCCAATTCCAACTGCTCAACCGGAACCTTCTCCCACTCCTGTAGCGCCGGATGCTACAACTACGACAGGGGTGGAAACCACACCCACTACCAGCCCGGAAGGCGAAAGGCTTCTGGGCTCAAACATTCCCATCATGGGTGGCGGACTACAATTGGGCACAGAGCTAATAGTCGGATCCATTCAAAAACTGCCGGGTGATATTCCCCCTGAAATAATCCAAAATTACGGCTTCGTCGCCGACGCAGAAAGGCAAACAGGGATTACCGTCCAGGCAGGGCTTGGCGGTCCGTCTTATTTTGTCTCCGGCTCACTTGAGGCTGTCCAAGAACTGCCTCTTAATCAAAGGGAGTCCTCTCCCGGAATCTATGTCTACGGAGAAGAACAAAGTAAAATCGTTGTCATCGGAATCCGGGAAATAATTGAGGGCAGTCAGTATTTCATGGGAATTGGGCCGGACGGAAAACCGGTAATGATCGAAAGAACCGCAGACGGTAATTACAACGTTCTTAATGACCGCGACCTTCAGCTTCCGGGAGAGCAAGACTGGGTAGTCGGAGAACTTCCCGATGCGCAAATTACCATGGATCTCTCAACCGGTTACGTCACCATCGGCGATCAAGTCCATTCCATCAACGCCGAAGCCCCAGCCACCCCCGCCCTCATTCCCTTCGAACAAATGACTGACGTATCCCAAGCCCAAAAACTCACCTACGAGCAGCTCATGACCATAGAATCCAACATGGATTTCTCTGACCTAGAAAACGCTCCCCTCGAGGGCAGTACTAATGGGGGATTAACAGTAGATAGCAACGGTATACTACATATATGGCTAGGTGCAGGGCTGGCAGACAACAAGTGGGTTGACAGAGAATCAATTGTGAACATAGACGATAAAGACACGTATATTCTTAAAATGAGAGGTCCAAAAAATGAAGAGGTAACAATAAACGCGGCGAACCCATATCTGCCCAGCGAGCTTAACATCTATGATGCTATGCAAAATCCTAGTGAAATCCAACTCTATCTCGATCCATCGATACTACTTGGTGATGATAAGACGTATTATGCTAACCAAATAGCTGAGAGGTACGGACTGCCGGACATTCTTTGGGAACTAATTGCCGCATCGAACTCCCATGATACAGAAAGTTTTTGGAACATTCTCATGAAACTAAACGATAAATTAGTACCAATATCCGTGGTTTACAAAATGAAATAGAGCCACACACTGTGGTATATTGGAAATGTGAGAAAGATTGGAGCTGCCATCCTGATCTTGGTTCTAGTTCTGATAGCCGTATCAGCCTACTTCAAGTTCTTCAGGAAAACGCAACCTGCTGTTTCCAGATCACGTAGCATAACTACCGGGACTTTTAGTGACAAGACGATTTATCAAGCGTACGGGTATGTTACCAAATGGTTTCCCAATTCCGACAATCTGGAAGTCAAGCTGTACCTAGGGAAAACCGTAAGTCTAGCTGTGGGCGACGCCGCCAAATCCTACATCATCACTCGTGACCCCAAGGACCGGACCAAGCCCACCGTTCTCATCAAAGACATGTATACCAGCCAAGAGTGGGGAAGGGCATTTTGCGAAGGGGATGTGCTACTCATTGGAACCAAAGACAATGTTTGGAAAAAAGTCACCAACTATATGCAAATTACGCCCAATTTTGTTAATGTAGAAGACAGGCCATGCTACAACTTGCCCGCAAAGTAGTAATTTTAGTAATTTCAGTGGGAGTTCTTTGGGCAACTGGCTCTCTGTTTGCTCAACCCGCAACTGCAGCTTGCAGTATTAACAGATTTGGTGAATGTGGAGGTACGTGTAGTGGTGGTACGTGCAAAACGCAGGGCTCTGCTTGTGTATGTGTATATTCTCCACCTCCATGCACAGTCACCTCCTGCAATGCCACCTGTCCCACTGGTTGCGGCCAGCCTGCACAAACTGTCTACGGCACCACCAACTGTAATACATTCTGTTCTAAATACTGCTCGGCTACCGCCGCCTGCTGCGACAACAGCTGTCCCACTTACTGCGGGTTTGGGGGCGGCCGCAATGACTGCGGCAATTGGTGCCCGTCCACTGCCGCTTGCTGCTCACCAGTCAACGGCGGCTGGTCAGCCTGGAGTGCCTGCGTCGGAGGCTCTCAAAGCCGGACCTGCACTAACCCATCGCCGTCCTGCGGCGGATCAGGCTGTTCAGGTCCATCGACTCAAGCTTGCACTCTCCCCACCTGTGAGCTTAGAGGTAGTTGCACCGAAAACTGTACAAAATGCCGACAATCTACTGACCCGGCAGATGAAACAAAATGGACGGGAAACGATCAAGTGACTTGCTATTATTATGTTCCAGGAACCACTCCACCAGTTCGATGGGACGGAAAAAACGGTAACTGTGTTCTTCCTGGTAGTGCTACTAGTGACTCGTATTGCGTTTATAACACTAACTGTACGACGGGGCTGTGTCATTCCAGCGGACAGGTAGTTGGCTATGACGAAGTCGACTGCGGAAAACTGGGAGCATATGACACTTGTCTAAATCAAGTAACAGATTGTGTACCCTGCACTGACTATTATAACAGCGACACCACATGCGGTCCGCTCTACCCGGGGAAAAACTTGTGCGACAAAAAATCATCTCTGGAATACGGTACTAAGTGCCAAGGAGTGGGGCAAACTTGTACTCCCCAAACCTCCTGGGGATCCGGCACTTCGACTTCCAAATGCACCGGCGGGCCGACGCCCACGCCCACGCCGACTCCCACGCCGGGGCCGGGGGGAACTCCACCGCCTCCGCCCCCGCCTCCACCGCCCAGCACTACCGGCTGGTGGCAGGTCAGGGACGGGGGAGCAAGTGCCAAGGGCAACGTCAGGAGTGACGCGGATGCTAATGGTGGCACGCTGGTAGACAAAACCGGAGTTCCGGCCGTGGTTAGCTGCGGAGGAACTACTTGTTCCCCTGCAGGGGACCCCAGGAGCTGGGATGTGGTCTCCACCATTTCTTCCGCCGCCCTGGCTGATAATTCGTATGCCGAATTCAAGAGGAGAGTGGGTAACAAGGTGACCCCCCAAGCCTATTCCGGCTTATTAACTACCGGTTACTGGCAAGTCGGTGCCTCCGGCACCAGTCTCGGCGGAGCGGTAGGAGATAACGTGGTGGTTATTCTGTCCGAAGGACCGGTCACTATTACCAGCAACCTTACTCTGGGCAGCCAGGGTATCCTGATCGTCATTGCCAAAGGAAATATTACGGTAAATCCGGCAGTAAACAACATTCAGGGGTTATTTTTAACCGATGTCACATTCGCCACCGGCGATTCGGCCACCCCTCTGGTAATTGACGGATCGGTAGCTGCCCTAACCGGCGTTACCCTGCAGCGCACCACTACCGGAGCCACCCCCGCCGAGCTGTTTGTGCATCATCCCGAATACCTGGCCCGTATTCCCGCCCCCGTCCTCAACCGCAACCAATTCAAATCAGAAGAACACCCGTAAATTATTCCCTATTTCTCAAATTAATTTCTGTTCTGAAGTCTACTGTAGATTTTTCAGTTGTAAAAGTCGCGTTTTTCACCTGCAAGTTAAAACTTACGTTAACCTTATTGACTAGGGCAGGATCTGGATCGTCACAACTAATAGTGCAGGTAGTCATTTCCACTTTATCGCTTGTCAAGCTAGCGCTATTAGAAGCTATATAGTACGGCCCCGCTCCTTTACAAGATAGTTCCGCCAGGTCACTATCATCTGCCCGGGGTTGAAATGTCACAGAGTTGTTTCCGCACAACGTCACATCGGTGGAAAATTTCAGCAATTGCGTCATTATATTTACCACATAAGTTCCTTCACTTTTTACCAAAGACACAGCCGAGGCTTTTTTGGCAGCCTGAAGAGTGGCCACCAACATCACTGTCGTAATCGTTCCCAGCATGGCAATCAGACCCATAACGACAACTAATTCAATGAGGGTAAAGGCTTTTTGCATACTAGTATTGATTCAACTCGGTCGTTTGAGTGGAATTAAATGTCTTCCCAGCTTCCGCCCAACTCACAGTTACAGTCACGGTTACTTTCTCCGGTATTCCACTAACCTTTGTACAGGTGGCATTTCTGGTAAATCCACCTGTGAGAGTGCCATCTAGAGTGTCACACGAATAACTAGTAAAAAAGTCACTCCATCCTTTGGTAGTTCTTTCAGTCCTTATCATTTCCACCGCTTCCTGTGCATACACATCAGCTTGGGATTTAGACCTCGAAAAGTTAGACGTGGTCAGAGACCGGGTGGATAACTGCGCCATACCCACCAGCACCAACGCCGCCACCGCAATAGCTAACAGGACCTCCACCAGCATCTGTCCAGTTCTCATTGCACCTCTCCTGATCCACTCACTGTAACTGTCTGTGTTGTTCCACTCCCTGAAACTGTAATTGTTGCCGCTGTTGCTCCCAAAGCCAAAGGATTAAATAATACCGTCGGAGTAGGGGAGTTGGTAATTCCCATAGCATACGTCGTAGTTTTATCAAAAAATTTCGTCCCCCCACATACTCCCTCCAACACATATCCATTACTTTGTACTCTGACCTGCCATCCGTCCAATGGGGCTGCGCATGCGATCGTATCTTTCTTCCCAGCCAGCGCATTTTCCCGGGCAATCTTCATAGTAGTTGACAGACCTTCTGCAGCCTGGATCACCGCTTGCCGCCTTTGCGCTTGTTGAGAAATACTCATACCAGTTCCAATCAGAATGGCAATCACGCCAAAGCCTACTATTAGCTCAACTATGGTAAATCCGCGCCTCATGGATTGCTCACACAATACGCACCAGCAGGGTTTTCTAAAGTCGCACACAAGATGTATGCCGTACCCGCCGGGGTAAATGCATAGGCTTGTTTAGTTTTAGGATCCGTTGGCACGGTCCCCATATATGTTGGAGATAAAGTACCGGTTCCTGCAGGATACGCCCCGATATCACTTCTGTATATCTCCAGGGCTGATTGAATGGCTGTCAGATCAGCTTTCCGTTTGGTATCCCTTCCTCTTTGCAAATTAGTGGAAATACTGATCAACACGGTAGATCCGGCCAACACCCCGATAATCGACATCACAATGATTAGTTCTACTAAAGTGAACCCTGATCTAGTTTTCCGCATACCAATTACATTGTATATCTTTTTTGTATTGCTTGTCAGCCTTGTACTCCAAACTGATGCAGAGTTTGTATTTAGTTCGTTCCGGATTAACCGAGTACACATATTTCCAGCCTTTGTAAGAGAAGGGGTCGATAGGTAATTTCTTTATATAACTTACTCCGTCTTCATCCTCAATGCCACCCTGACCCCACACACACGCCTCCCTCCGACCGTAGCCGCAAGCAGCGATTTGGCCATCCGTAGCCTGCGGTAGCGCCTGATGATCTTCCAGATATGTCGCCAACGCTCTACCCACCAGTTCCACGTCCGCCTTTCTCTGTGCATCCCGGGTTTTCATCTGGCTCACTCTTAACTGCACTCCCGAAATTCCCAAAATCACCACCACCACCCCGGCCACAAATAGCACCTCACCCCGTTTCCACTCAAGTATGGAAAACATACTTTATTATCTTATCACCCCACACGTAGCCGATCCACGCTCCCAAAATCAGCCACGGTCCAAAAGCCATCTTACTTTTCATCTTCTTCTTGCCAAAAGCTAGAAGCCAAAGACCATAAGCCGCACCAGCTACAAATGCAGTCCACAAAGCTGGTGCAACCCGCGGCCACCCCAACCACCATCCCATAACTGCCGCAATCCCAATATCTCCCTCTCCCATCCCTCTTTTTTTAGTCAACACCCGGATCCCCCCGATCACCCCAATTCCCACCAACAGTCCATAAATACTTGATACTTGATACTTGATACTTAATACAGCTAACACCGCCCACGCTCCCACCAGCCAATCACTAACTAACATTGTTTCCCAATCCATCACGGCTATCACCACCGTCACCCACAAAATAGCCATCAATGACCATGAATGACCATTTATGACCACAAATGACAATCCCAAAAAAAGCTCAACTATCAAATTCCGCAAGGTGATAGACGACCTGCAGTACCGGCACTTACCCCCCAACATCAAATACGAAACAACCGGAACCAAATCCCAAATTCCCAACCCGTGCCCGCATTTATCACAATGCGACCGGCCGACCCACCACGATTCCCGGCGGGGTAGGCGATCAATTACTGCGTTCGCCGCGCTCCCCGCCGCTGCTCCTAATGCCAACCAGATTAAGGTTTGCACGCCGATCCGCTCCAAGGACAGCTCACACCCGTTGTCGAATCATACCTCCAGGTGGCGTAGCCCAAGTATTTCTTGGCTTTCAGCTGCCCGGTAACCACCACGCTAGTGCATGTTGATCCGCCGGTACACCCGCCCGGTGCCGCTGTAAAAGTATATGCCGAATATCCGGTCGGGGCCGAGGGCGACCGAACCAGATCTCCGTTGGCCACAATTTGAGCCGTAGACGCGGGATAAAAGCCGTTTTGGCTGGCTGCGTAAGATTGGGAAGCTGACGCCAATTGGCCGATGTCGTTTTGTACTTTGGCGTCGTTGGCTGCGTTGATTTTATCTGCCGGATCGATGATGACCACCACCCCGCCGGCCAGTACTGCCAGCACACCCATGACTACTAGCAGTTCCATTAATGTAAAACCTTTTTTAATCACTTATTTCTCACCGCCTTCGTCATAGCTTATTGGTAATTCCGTAAATCGGCATGATAATGGCATACATCAAAAATCCAACTCCCAGGGCCATTACTATCAATATGACGGGCTCCAAGGCTGTTGTCAAGTTCTTCACCTTTTGTTCACTCTCGCTTTCAAAGAAAGTGGACAGCTTGGCCAGTACATCGTCCAGCTTGCCAGTCTCCTCTCCCACGGCAATCATTTGCCCTACGATAGGCGGGAAACTATCCGCTTCCGCGAAAGAAACTGCTAGCGGAAACCCTTTCTCTACCCGTTTGGCAATCGTTCTCATTTCTGCCTCTACAATCACGTTTCCTACCGCCCCGGCCACAATGTTCAGGGCTTCCACGATGGCTACTCCAGATCCCACCAGAAGAGCCAAAGTCCTGGTTAGTTCTGTCAGCATCGTCTCCTTCGCCAGAGACCCCATTACCGGAAATTTATACACCAGGCGGTCCCACCATCTCCGTCCGGCCGCCGTCTTCATATACCCCCCCATCACCCCCACTGCTCCAAACACCCCAATCGCTATCAACAACCAGTAATGCATAAACACGTCAGACACTCCCACTACTATCCGGGTCGCCAGCGGCAATTGGGAGTCAAACTGCCGGTAGACCTCGGTCAGTTTAGGAATCACTACCACCATCATCAGAATCATCACCGCCACCATGCCGATTAGAATTATGGCGGGGTAAATCATGGCCGAAATCACCTTGCCCTTAAACACCCGGCCTTTTTCCAAAGTATCCGATAGCCGGGTCAGAATCGTTTCCACTACCCCCGCCGTTTCTCCAGCTTTGACGAGAGCCACATACACTTTAGAAAATAGTTTCGGATGTTTGCTCATCGCCTCCGACAAACTCACACCAGCTTGGACATCTCCCATGATTTGTTCTACGGCTGGGGCCAGCGCCGGTCCGGCTTGCAACCGCAGTAAATTCAGAGCATCGGTAATGGGTAGTCCGGCATTAATCATAGTCGCCAATTGCCGGGTAAAATTGGTCACTTCCGATGGATTAACCCGGCCCCAGCCAAAATTAAATTCAGCCAACTCCCGAGACACCGAAATTACCAGCAGTTTTTTATCCCGCAACATGGCGGCCGCACTTTTAGCGTCAGGTGCCTCCATAGCTCCCTTAATCTCCAGTCCATGCGGATCACGGGCTTTGTACCGGAATTTCATTTGCCCCTCCTCAATCCATATGCTTGAGCCACTTCCAAAGTAATAGTTCCAGCCTTTACCAGCGCTTCCAAATTAGATTCCAGGCTCACCATGCCCATCTCTGCCGAGGTGGTAATAATGTTGTCTAGGGTATGCGTCCGGCCTTCGCGGATGGCCGTTTTTACCGCCCCGGATCCCAACATAATTTCGTAAGCCACCACTCTTCCGCCCGTGGTTTTAGGCACCAGTCTTTGGGACAACACCGCCTCCAAATTTGCCGAGAGTTGCAATCTGGCCTGGGCCTGCTGGGATTCCGGAAACACATCCACTATCCGGTCCACCGTTTGCGCCGCCGAGTTAGTATGCAACGTCGCAAACACCAGATGTCCCGTTTCGGCAATGGTCAGAGCCGCCGCAATGGTCTCAAAATCCCGCATTTCCCCAATCAACACTACATCCGGATCCTCCCGCAATACCGACCGCAGTGCAATCTCCCAAGAATGCGTATCCTGCCGGATTTCCCGCTGTGACACCAGTGCCTTGGTCGAAGCGTATACATATTCCACCGGATCCTCAATCGTCACAATATGCACCGGCCGCGTTTTGTTGATTTCTTCCAGCATGGCCGCCAGGGTCGTAGACTTACCGTGCCCCGTCGGTCCCGTTACCAAAATAAATCCTTGCTTTAATGCCGCGAACTGATGGCAAATCTTTGGCAATCCCAATTCTTCAATCCCCGGAATCACCGCCGGTACCAGTCGAAACGCCGCCGCCATCGATCCTTTTTGTTGGTAAGCATTCACCCTGAATCTAGCTTTTTCGGCCAGGGTAAAAGAAAAATCTAATTCCCGGTTTACAGTAAGTACCTCTTTTTGCTCGGCCGATAGCACCCCGTTAATCAACTGTCCCGCCGACAGCGGAGTCACTGCTGCTTCACCAGCCACCGGCACCAAAGCCCCATCCAACCTAACCGTGGGTGGAGCCCCCACCACCACATGCAAATCCGACGCCTTGTTATCGACCACATATTGCAATAGTTCTTGAATAGTTTTCATTTATTCTTGTGCGACGCGCAAAACTTCATCAATTGTCGTCACTCCTTCGACCACCTTCAAATAACCATCCTGTTTCATGGTAATCATGCCTTCCTCCACCGCCAATTTTTCAATTTCTCCGGCTGGTGCGTGCTCTAAAATCAGTCTCCCGATTTTTTCAGAGACCGGTAGCACTTCGAATACCCCCACCCGTCCCCGGTATCCTGTCCGCCCGCACTCATCGCACCCCTCGCCCTTAAACAATTGAGTAGTGGGTGTAAATAACTTACCCAAAATATTTTTGATGTCCTCTAGCACTTCCGGCGCGGGCGTATATGGTTTTTTACACATCTGACAAATTTTCCTGGCCACCCGCTGGCCTACGATGCAGGTCATGGTAGAAGCCAACAGATACGGTTCCGCCTTCATATCCAAAAGCCGGGGCAATGCCCCCGAAGCCGAGCTAGTGTGCAGTGTCGAAAACACCAAATGCCCGGTTAAGGCCGCCTGAGTGGCCAAATCTGCCGTCTCCTGATCCCGGACTTCTCCTACCATAATCACGTTCGGATCCTGCCGCAAAAACGCCCGCAACCCCGAAGCAAAAGTCAGTCCCGCCAGGGGATTAACCTGCACCTGATTTACTCCGGCGATCTGATATTCCACCGGGTCTTCAATCGTCACCACGTTTACTTTGACTGTGTTAATTCGCGACAACACCGAATACAGCGTGGTCGTTTTTCCCGATCCGGTGGGTCCCGTCACCAGAATAATTCCGTGCGGCCGCAGGATAGATTCTTCCAAATTTTTTAGGGCCCGGCCTCTAAGACCCAATTCCTGTAAGGTGGGCACGCCGCCGGACTTTTTCAAAAGCCGCATCACGATCTTTTCCCCAAAAGCTGTGGGGAGAGTAGACACCCGCAAATCCACCTCTTCTGTTTCCGTGCGGAAGTTAAATCTGCCGTCCTGGGGAATTCTTTTTTCGTCAATCTTCATATCCGCCAAAATCTTTATTCTGGAAATCAAGGCCTCGTGAATCCTCCTCGGCAATACCAATTTTTCGTGCAAGATGCCGTCAATCCGGTATCTCACCCTCGTCCGGCCTTCCATGGGTTCAATGTGCACGTCGCTCGACCGGGATCTCATGGCAAATTCCAACACAGTGGTCACAATTTTGGCAATCGGGGCTTCTTTGATGACATCTCCCATGCGCCGGATATCCACAGTTTTTACTTCCGCCGCTGTTTCTCCTCCCGCTTCTTTCAGAGCCGCCGTTACTTCACCTGACAGGCTTTGTTCATATCGGTCTTCAATCGCCTTGATGACGTCTGCAGGTAGTGAGGCATATGGCTTAATTCTCAATTTCGATTTTTTCTCCAGAAATTCAATGGCCGCCAGATCCACCGGATTGGCCATAGCTACCCACAGCTCCCGCGTTTCAGGTTTGTAATCAAAAGGCATAACGGTAAACCGTTGCGCCACCGGCTGATCAATATACGAAATAGCTATGGGAGAAATAGCTTGTTCGGAAAGTTTAATAAACGGCACGTTATAAAAAGCGGCTCTAGCCATGGTCACTTCTTCTGCGGTAGTTTTACCCTGATCTACCAGCCACTCGGTGGCTTTCTTGCCTGTAGACACAAAGGCCATCTGGGCATTCCTGGCATCCTCAGCTGTTACTTTTTTTTCTTTTAGCAGGACATCCACCACTCCCGCATCGTCCGCATTCTGGGCAGGCATACTATAATAGTAGTACATGCACGCATTCTTAACAACAGTTAACCCCGAGCTTGCCGAGGGGCTTGACACCCTACACATCTCCCCGGACAAATCCATCGGCATCGACGAAGTCCGCGCCATCCAGCATTTCCTGTCCCGCAAACCCACCCAATCCGACCACAATACCGTGGTCATCCACCAAGCTCACCTACTCACCCTACCCGCTCAACACGCTCTCCTCAAAACTCTCGAGGAGCCACCCCCCGGCGCCCTCATCTACCTAATTACCTCCCAGCCAGATTCGCTCTTACCCACCATCCTCTCCCGCGTTCAGATTATTCCCGCTCCCTATATGTCCTATAAGTTCGATGCGACCTATATGACCTATACGTCGGATTTACTAAAAAAGCTCCAGTCATCCGGGGTAGGGGACCGCCTCAAAATCCTCGAAGAGCAGGAATTCACCCGCGAATCGGCCTTAAAGTTTCTCGACGACCTTGAAAGATTGCTCCACTCCAACTTAGACTTAGACTTAGACTATCAACTGATAGTCGACACCCGCAGGTATCTTAAAGCCAACGTGAACCTCAAGCTCTGTCTGACTCATTTGGCCTTGATGTGACCTCAAAATCTTGATATCATGATCATAATATGGCCAAAGCCGCGCCCACAGACTACATGGCTTCTTCCATCCAAGTCCTAGAGGGACTTGAACCCGTCCGCAAACGCCCCGGCATGTACATTGGATCCACAGACAGTAAGGGTCTGCACCACCTTATTTGGGAAATTGCTGACAATTCCATCGATGAAGCCCTGGCAGGTTATGCCAAACACATCTGGCTCACTATTCACAAAGACGGATCACTCTCCGTTCAAGATGACGGCCGGGGTATCCCGGTAGACATCCATCCTAAAGCCAAGGTCTCCGCTTTGGAACTAACCATGACCAAGCTGCATGCCGGAGGCAAATTCGACGAAAAAACTTACAAGGTCTCCGGCGGTCTGCATGGAGTAGGCGCTTCCGTCACCAACGCTCTGTCAGACACCATGCGCGTGGAGGTCCGCCGCGACGGCAAAACCTACTTTCAGGAATACAAAAAGGGCATCCCTAAAGCCAAGGTTCAAATCACCCCGCACCCCCAGAACACACTGAATTCCCCGACTGGAACCTTCACCGTTTTTAAGCCCGACTCCACCATGTTTACCACCATCGATTGGGACTACTCCCTTATCGAAACTTCCGTCAGAAATCGGGCCTACCTCATCGCCGGTCTGCATTTTTACTTAACTGATGAAAGAACGGGCACCTCCAAGCAATTTTATTTCGAAGGCGGTATCAAATCTCTAGTTGCCCACACCAACCGCGACAAAAAGACCCTCACTGCTCCCATTTATATCAAAAAAACCGCAGATCATACTGAAGTCGAGGTAGCCTTACAGTACAACGATGGTTTCAACGAAGTTATCGAGTCTTTCGTCAACGTCATCAACACCGTCGACGGCGGCACCCACGTCACCGGCTTTAGAATTGCTCTCACCCGGGCTATCAACGACTACGCCAAAAAAATCGGGGCCATCAAAGACTCCGAAAATTCTCTGACCGGCGAAGATATGCGCGAGGGTCTGACTGCCATCATCTTCGTCAAAATTCCCACCCAATCTATTCAGTTCGAATCCCAAACCAAAGCCAAGCTCAATAATCCCGAAACCCAAGGCTTCGTGAACACTGTCGTTAAAGAAGGCCTGGATACTTATTTCGAGGAAAATCCTGCCGACGCCAGACGGATTGTCGAGAAAGTCATGCTTGCCGCGAGAGCGCGTCTTGCAGCTCGAGCGGCCAAAGACGCCGTGCTACGAAAAGGCGCCCTCGAGGGCATGACCCTGCCCGGCAAACTCGCCGATTGCCAAGAACGTGACGCTAGTTTATGTGAACTATATATAGTAGAAGGCCCTTCCGCCGGAGGCTCCGCCAAAAACGGCCGCGACCGCAAATTCCAAGCCATCTTACCCCTACGCGGCAAAGTCCTAAACACCGAACGGGCCCAGCTGGACAAGGTCATCGCCTTCCAGGAACTCAAAGAACTGACTATCGCCCTGGGCATGGGCATCGGGGAAACTATTAACCCCGATAAGCTACGTTACCATCGGGTAATTATTATGACCGACGCCGACGTGGACGGCTCGCACATCGCCTGCCTGCTTATGACTTTCTTCTATCGCCACCTTCCCTACATTATTCAAAACGGTCATCTGTATCTGGCTATGCCACCCTTATACAAAATCGAGATCGGCAAAGAGATTTTCCACGTCTACTCCGACGTCGAAAAAGACGAATTGTTAGCCAAGCACCCAGGTCAAAAATTTACTATTCAGCGCTACAAAGGTTTAGGAGAAATGAGTGCTGTGCAATTATGGGAAACAACCATGAATCCGGTCAACCGCATCTTAAAAAGGGTAGACGTGGCCGATGCGGCCGCCGCCGACCACGTTTTCTCTACCCTCATGGGTGACGAAGTCCCCCCTAGAAAGAAATTCATTACCACCCACGCCAAAACCGCCACCCTAGACATCTAACATTCCACCTTAAAGGTGGAACAGCCTTAAAATATGGCCGGCAGAAACGTTCCACTAGAAATTGGGGGATACTACCACATATATAACCGTGGCGTCGCCCGCCTGCCCACTTTCTCTTCCGCCAGCGATTATCGGCAAGCCATATTATCATTGTCTTATTACCAATATTCCCAACCACCTGTAAAACTCTCCCGCTACAAATCTCTATCTCCCGACGAAAAATCCAAATTACTTGAATCATTAAGTCGCAATGATTCGAAGCTCGTACAAATCATCAGCTTTGTTCTCATGCCTAATCATTTCCACCTCTTACTCAAGCAAGTCCAAGACCAAGGCATCTCCAAATTTGTCAGCCAATTCACCAATAGTTACACTCGCTATTTCAATACCAAATACTCACGTCCAGGCTCTTTATTCCAAGGTCCATTTAAAGCCGTTTGTGTCGAATCCGAAGAGCAGTTAATTCATCTCTCCCGTTATATCCATCTCAACCCTTATGTATCCTCTGTTATCAAAAAATCTGAGCTGCTTACTTATCCCTGGTCATCATTCCCCGACTATCTCAAAGGCAATTCCACTCTAGCCAACGCTACACCCATATTGTCTCATTTTAAATCTAATTTTGACTACCAAACTTTTGTCCTCAATCACTCCGACTATGCCAGAGAATTAGAAGTGGTCAAACATCTTGCTCTTGACCTAGATCGCTAATCTCTCTCCCCCTCCTTCCACCTTAATCCTTCCACCTTAAAGGTGGAATACGGGGTAGACATTTAATCCAGGCTTGATATAAAATATGTCATGGACATTCAACTAATTGCCCTATTTACCGCTCCCACTACAGCCGTAATTGCCCTTGGATACGGCTTATATCTCACCCGCAAAGTCTTAAAAGTTTCTGAAGGTTCTCCCAAACTTATGGCCATTGCCAAAGCTGTGCGTGATGGTGCCATGTCATATCTGCGTCGCCAATTTTCGGTAGTTTTCCCCATCATGGCCGTATTGGCTGTGGTCGTTGGCTATGCGTTAGGTATTCCCACCGCAGTAGCTTTTCTTCTCGGCGCCATTGGTTCAGCCATCATCGGTTTCTGTGGCATGTGGATTGCCGTCCGGGCCAATGTTAGAACCGCCAATGCTGCTCAATCTGGTTTAAAGCCCGCTCTGAGTGTAGCGTTCGATGCCGGGTCCGTCAATGGCATGTTGGTCGTCGGTCTGGGTCTGTTGGGAGTTTCTGCTATTTATATGTGGGCCTATTTCACCGGCAATCAGGCCACCGATGTTTTAGTGGGGTATGGATTTGGAGCTGCACTTCTAACTTTATTTATGCGTGTGGGCGGAGGCATTTTTACCAAAGCCGCAGATGTGGGAGCAGATTTGGTCGGCAAGATCGAGAAGGGGATTCCCGAAGACGATCCTAGAAATCCCGCCACCATTGCTGACAATGTCGGTGACAACGTAGGTGACTGTGCCGGTATGGCTGCCGATGTTTTTGAATCTTACGAGGTAACCGTTGTGGCCTCCATGATTTTGGGTGGCGCCATGTTTGGCCTGCCGGGTGTCGTTTTCCCGCTTCTGGCCCGGGCCGCCGCTATTTTTACTTCAATTTTAGGAACTCTGTTTGTTAAACCCAAAAACGAGACCGAAAATCCTTTCTTGCCTCTAATCCGCGGCTTTATCGTTTCTGCTGTTACCGCCGCTGCCGCTTTTATGGCTCTAGCCGTGTATTTACTCAACGAACCCCGGGCTGGCTGGGCCGCGGTCACCGGCATTGTTTCCATGGTTGCCCTACTGTACATCACCAAGTTTTACACTGGTCCAGGTGAAAAACCGGTGGTGGATATTGCCAAAGCTTCCCAAACAGGTGCCGGCACTAACCTTATTGCCGGTTTCTCCGTCGGCATGACTTCCACATTCATCTCTGCCCTCGTCGTTATTGCCACCATTTTAGTCGGCTACTTGCTTTTAGGCTTTTACGGCATTTCTTTAGCCGGCATGGGTATGCTAGCCACTACCGGAATTATCATGGCTTTGGATACTTTTGGTCCCATTGCCGATAACGCCCAAGGTATGGTGGAAATGGCCGGACTCAAAGGCAAAGCCGCCCACGTTACCGAAAGCCTGGATGCCGTGGGCAACACCACCAAAGCCCTGACCAAAGGTTTCGCGGTGGGATCCGCTGCCGTAGCCGCCTGTTCTCTGTTTGCTACCTACTTTGAGGCCACAGGGTTAACGTCCATTGATATTGCCAATCCCAAAGTTTTTGCTGGGCTTCTCTTTGGCGCCGCCCTGCCATTCCTCTTTAGTTCCCGTCTCATTGGATCTGTGGGCCGAGCAGCTTTCCAAGTAGTCGAAGAAGTCCGCCGCCAATTTAGAACCATCAAAGGCATTATGGAAGGCACAGCTCTACCTGATTATTCCAAGGCCATTGCCATTGTCACCATTGCTGCGCAAAAAGAATTGGTCATTCCCGCCGCCATTGTTGTCATCTCTCCACTCCTTATTAGCACTCTAGGTGCCGAAACCTTAGGAGGGTTCTTGGGAGGCATCGTTGGATCCGGCCTGATGCTGGCTTTGTTTATGTGCAACGCCGGTGGCGCCTGGGACAATGCCAAAAAATATATTGAAGACGGCAATTTTGGGGGCAAGGGCAGTGACACCCACAAAGCCGCTATCGTCGGTGATACTGTGGGTGATCCTCTCAAAGATACCGCCGGCCCCTCTCTCAATCCCATGATGAAAATCATTCAAATCGTCGCCCTCCTCATCGCCCCTCTCGTTATCCAGTACTTTGGGAAATGAAAAAAATTTCCTCTTTTTACGAAAACTATTTAAACCAAAAGTAACAGCGGCTATCGGTTTGGGAATCTTTCTCGAAGAGTGGCCCGTTTTCTTAAACGACCTCGGATTAAATACCAGTAAATATTATCATTCAAAAGTAGACTTTCTTGTCATTGTGGGCGTCATTGGATTCATCTATCTCTTGACTCTATACTCTCGTAAAGATTCTCTTCCTGCCAATTCCTAACCTCAGATTAGAATACTTTCGAAATTCGCAGGCCAAGCCTTCCCAATTTTCGGCGCTCAAACTTACCTTTCGTCCGCCAAACGTCAAATAAGGAAACTTTGGCACATAATACCTAGACAACAAAACAACCAACTCCTCTGCAGAAATATTCTTACTAAGTTGGGACAAGGTTGGCTTAGCTCCAGGACCCACCGGAAACCGATCAAACAAATTAACACATCCTGGATACTGATACGCCACATCAATTAGCAGTTCGGTTAAATGAAATCTCAAATTAACCCCCAAAATATCGGTCAATCGTTCAACGGTATCCCACACGTTCGCATCCCTGCACGCAGAAACCAATGCCGCCATTTTTTTAATCTTTTCAGGCAGATAAAAACACCAAAACTCTTCCCGACTATGGCACCCAATTTTTTTCAATACACTCACCGGAAAGACATAGGCCGTTCCATATTTCGGCCTTGGCAGATTTACCAGTGTTTTGTAAACTTTCTGATTTTGACGGATGTCAAAAGAAAGTAGGCCAGTCATCTTTATGGTATCTGGCTTACACACCCCGCGACAATAGAACATATTTAGCATCCAAAGTGACAAGTTCGATCTCAACCCAAACAACAATGTGTGAAATTCAATAGTTTGTCGATCCAATTCCCTATACACATTACAAAACCGGTATTTATTCAAAATCGCATCACCCGTCCAAGGACGGGGAGCGTTTTGGCTCTTTCTCTCCCATATCTCCATCCTTTCCTTCGCAAAATCGAGTACGTCACTGAAAATACCGTTGTCAACAACATTCTTTAGGTTAACTTTCTCACCGCCGCGACAATGTTTCTCCCAATGTTTATAAAGTCTCTTCAAATCATTTGGGGCTTCCATACAAATCATTTTACTCCTTGCCCAACTTCCTTGTTTCAGAGTATTGTTCCACCTCTTAGGTGGAACACAATCCCTACAACAACATAGGGGTTACTTGCCCCTGGTAAAGCGGCCGAAAAATAGCTACAATTAGAGAGTAATTATGGATCAGAATATTGGCAAAATTCAGCCCGTGGAAATTACCACGGAAATGCAGAAAAACTTCCTGGATTATGCCATGTCCGTCATTGTCGCCCGGGCTCTGCCCGATGTCCGCGACGGCCTAAAGCCGGTTCACCGCCGAATTCTCTTTGCCATGTGGGACATGGGTCTCAAGGCATCTTCTAAACACACCAAATCGGCCAAAATCGTCGGAGAAGTTTTAGGCAAATACCATCCCCACGGAGACATGCCAGTGTATGACGCCATGGTCCGTCTGGCTCAGGATTTCTCCATGAGATATCCACTCATCGATGGCCAAGGCAACTTCGGTTCAGTAGATGGAGATTCCCCGGCAGCCATGCGCTACACCGAAGCCAAACTGGCCAAAATCTCCGAGGAACTGATGCTGGATATCGAAAAAGAAACTGTCAGCATGACCAATAATTTCGATGCCACTCTCAAAGAACCGGATTTCTTGCCTGCCAAGCTTCCCAATCTGCTTCTCATGGGTTCCGACGGCATTGCCGTGGGTATGGCCACCAAAATTCCTCCTCATAATTTGTCAGAAATTGTCGATGCCATCTCCTATCTTATCGACCACCCCGAGGCCGAAGTAGGGGATTTGATGGAATTTGTCAAAGGTCCGGACTTTCCTACCTATGGCTCAATTTATGACGTCAAAGCAATCCAAGAAATTTACACCACCGGCCGGGGCAAAATTATTGTCCGGGGTAAGGCCGAAATTGAAGAGGGTAAAAGCGGTAAATCCCAAATCGTTATTACCGAAATTCCCTATCAAGTCAACAAGGCGGAAATGGTGGCTAGGATTGCCGACCTGGTGCACCAGAAGAAAATCGACGGCATTTCCGATCTCCGGGACGAATCAGACCGCACCGGCATGCGGGTAGTCATCGAACTTAAACGCGACGCCAAGCCTAAAAGCCTGCTTAATAATCTTTACAAGCATACCGCCCTGCAAACTTCCTTCCCTGCTAATTTTGTAGCCTTAGTCGACGGCACTCCCCAGACCCTATCTCTCAAGCAAATCCTGGCCGAATACATCCGCCACCGCCAAACCGTCATTACCCGCCGCACCCAATACGACTTAAAAGTTGCTCGCGCCCGGGCCCACATTTTAGAAGGCTTAGTCATCGCCTTAGATCACCTGGATGCCGTTATCAAAACTATTAGAGAGTCCAAAGATTCAGACGTCGCCAAGCAAAACTTGATGGATCGCTTCAAGTTGTCCGAACTCCAAGCCGTAGCTATTTTAGACATGCAACTGCGCCGCTTGGCCGCCCTGGAGCGCAAAAAAATCGAAGACGAATACAAAACTGTCAAACAACTCATCGCTGAATTGGAAGACCTCTTAGCTCATCCCACCAAAATTCTTTCTGTCATCAAAAAGGAACTGGCCGAACTGGAAGAAAAATTCGGCGATGACCGCCGCACCAAAGTTTACAAACAGGGGATTGGAGATTTCTCCGAAGAAGATTTGATTCCCTCCGAAGATACAGTAGTTACTATTACGGCTACTGGCTACATTAAACGTCAATCACCCTCCGCATTTCGCGCCCAACACCGCGGAGGCAAGGGGGTTACCGGCATGACTACCAAAGACGAGGATGAAATAGCTCAAATTCTTACGGCAAACACTCACGACAGTATTTATTTCTTTACCAACAAGGGCCGGGTCTTCAGAATCAAAACCTACGATCTACCCGAGGGCTCCCGCCAGGCCAAAGGTCAAGCTGTAGTCAATCTCATCAATATCGAGCAGGACGAAAAGCTAGAAACTGTTTTGCCCTTAGGCAAAAACGATGGGGCCAAATTCCTACTCATGGTCACCAACCATGGGACCATCAAAAAAACCAAGATTTCTGAATTTGAATCCATCCGTCAATCCGGCAAGATTGCCATCAAGTTGGACAAAGGCGACTCCCTCAAATGGGTCACACCTACGACCGGATCTGATCATGTACTTCTGGTTTCCTACGAAGGCAAATCCATTCGCTTTAAAGAAGAAGATGTCAGGTTCACAGCCCGTGATACTATGGGGGTCCGCGGCATCGAACTCAAATCCGGAGATTACGTGGTCGGCATGGAAGTCTTCCCTTCCACCAAATCTGCCCCTACCGACCGCCGCCGCAAGGTCTTTTCCGACGTTTTGATTGTCATGGAACATGGCCTAGGCAAACGCACCGGCGTCAAAGAGTGGCCTCTGCAAAAACGCGGTGGCCAGGGTGTCAAGGCTGCTGAAATTACTCCCAAGACCGGCAAAATTGTCTCGTGTATTTCCATCGACGAAACGGTTGAGCAAATTATTCTGACTGCCAAATCCGCCCAAGTTATTAAATTGCCCCTGCGCAACATCCCCCGTTTAGGCCGGGCTACCCAAGGGGTCATTCTCATGCGTTTTGCCAAAAAAGGCGACTCCGTCGCCTCCGTCACCTGCCTGGAAAAAGAGACGGAAAGTTCTAGTTGACAAACTGGCAAAGCCCAGTGCTATCATCTACCCGATGCCTAGACTTTCCCAAAACGATCAATTCAAGCTCCTACGGGAAGAGTTAAGAGACTTTAAAACCGAGATCAGGCGAGCTGGGATTTCCAAGTACGGCCTCCAGGACGATGTCAAAATTTTGAAGGCGGATATCAGGGATACCCAATCTACAATCAAATCCCTATCCAAACAGCTATCTGCTATACCCGAATTATGGGAAAAATCTTTCTTCGAATTCAGAAGCAAACTATTCAACAAAATCGACGGGTTTGTGGGCAGAATTAACACCCAAGATCAAGAAATCGGTGCAATCAACGCCCGAGTTTCCAGACTGGAAGAACCCCAAATTATGGTAACATAAGGTCGTGGACTTCCGCCCTCTCATTAGTCAAGGCGATCAAGTATTTTCGCTTATCGAGAAACGAAACGCACACCTCGACCATCCAGACGCAATAATTAATCCCGAAGATACCCAAAGGATAATCGACCAACTCAACCGCCTCATTTCATCGCTACCTGATATACAAAGTCCTCAAAACGTTGACGAATTGCTGACTGCTGAATTAAAACGACGGGCTGTCGGAGAAAAGGAGGAACTATCCAGTCAGCTTTCCTCCGAAGTGCCCACTCTAGAAGAAACTCTGGCTATCTATAATATTCCACCTCAAGATATAAACTCTCTCCCTGAATGGTTACACAAAAATAAACCGGCAGTCGTCTCCGCCAACCAACGGCTCATCGAAGAACATATTACCCATCGCCAAGTTAAGGTCTTTATGGGATCTTCAGAACTCAAAAGCCAAGCCGAAACGCTTGTCCTTAACGCTTTAATTTCTCTCAAATCAGTACTTCGTAATCACTTTTTGAAGTTACCTGGAGTAAGTGACTTTCTCGATAATTATCACATAGTCATAGATTCCATCGAAACTCGGGCGTACACCAACTGGATAGCCAACGTCATGGCTATCACCTCCATCGGTTGTACACGCATGTTTCACAAATCCGTCTATCTCGTCCCCGAAAAACTTCTCGCCCAATTTGGTCACGAAGGATTAGGACATAGCGCCAATCATGCCATTACTGCTTCATCATCATTTCCCTATTTTATTAAAAGCGCTTTTACTAACGTCAACTCATCTACAAAGGAGTCCGTAGCCCAATACTTTGAACAAAAAATATTCGACATTCTAAAAGACAACCCCACCGCCACATCAGAGTTAAAACTTGACGAGTCATTTGAAACCATTTACAAACGTTACCAGGATGCTCTCATTCTTCAGCAATACTGGAAACACCTAGGGCTATATGCAACTCTTACTCTCGCCCGATCTCGAGCTGGGGAAGAGCAAAAACAGCACCAGGAAATATCCAAATATTCCATAGAGCCACGTTGGCCCTCCGGATTTATTAATCGTAACCGAAACAACTGGGACAAACTCACTGGCAGACTTCTTCCCAGAGTAACCAAAGAGCTCATTTACGCCGCCGATCCAGTCGGCAGAATCATGAAATCAACCCCCGACAAACACCGAACTGATGTGGAACGCTTTATTCTTACTGGATTATGGACTCCCGCCGGCCTCGAACAATGGGTCAAACTTAATCTCGAAGGCAAGGTTCCTCCTGTGGTATCATAAATATATGAATTCGTGGTGGAGTAAATTAGTAGTTGTTTTCGTAGCCGTCTGGCTGCTTTTAAGATTTGGTCCCAGTATTCCTGTTTCTTCCGTCGTTTCTCAAAAACAAGATTTCTTCACTGTTTCAGGAGAAGGCAAAGTCACCGTTGTTCCGGATACTGCCATTGTAGATCTGGGCATCACCATCAACCGGCCCACCGTCAAGGCAGCTCAAAGCGAGGCCAACTCAGTAATTAACGCCATATCTCAAGAATTAAAGAATTTAGGCATCAAGGATAAAGATATTAAAACATCTAACTATTCCGTTTACCCCCAATACGATCAAACCCGCATTTCTGGATATCAGGTCAGCACCAATCTGACCATTACCGTTCGGGAAATTGACAAGATCAATCAAGTTATTGATACAGCCACCGCCAAAGGCGCCAATACAATAGGTGGAATTCAATTAACTGTCGATGCTGACAAGAAAAAACTGCTTCTTCAAAACGCCCGGGAACTGGCCGTCAAAGATGCCAAAACCAAGGCCGAAAATTTAGCCAAAGCTGCGGGTATTGTTTTAGGAAAAATCGTCAACATCCAAGAATCAGCGGGGGACACACGGCCTCTGCCCATGATGTACGCCAAAGCAGAAGACACCCAAATCCAACCCGGCTCCACCGATATCTCCACTTCCGTCACCCTCTTCTACGAAACCCGCTAATACTTCGGTTATTCTTCGGTTATACTTCCCAAACACGCCTTTTCGCGGTAAAATACCTTTCTATGGACAGAAAAGCTCTGAAAATTCTTCTGGTCAGCAACAATCTCTGGAGTCTAGCCGAAGGCATGTTTGGCCCGTTATTTGCCCTGTTTGCCAACCGCGTGGGGGGCAGTATTTTGGATGTCACCTGGGCTTGGTCAGGATATCTTATAGTTCGAGGTATAGCTTCAATTCTAGTCGGAAAAATCTCCGACCGCTGGTTTAGCAAAGAGAGCTTAATGGTTGGAGGTTTTGCCCTCAACGCCCTCCTCACATTTGCCTATCTTTCAGTGTCAAATCGCTGGGATCTTTTGCTCGTGGAGTCGGGCCTGGGTTTAGCTGCAGCCCTCGCTCTCCCTACTTGGTCATCTTTGTTTGCTAAATATTCAGGAAAAACCCGGAACGGGTGGGCTTGGGGGATGGCCACTGGTACAGACGACTTTGTAACTGCGCTGGGAATCGTTCTAGGAGGTTTAGTGGTTTCACAATTCAGTTTTTCAGGATTATTTGTAATCATGGGCTTCATCCAACTAACAGCCGCCATATACCAAGCCAAAATCCTCTATTACACTAAACGACCGAAGGCGCGGCCAGCAAAAAGTGTCGCTCCCGTACCCGATCGGGCAGTCGCCCGTACACTCTTTTATAGGTAATCGCTACCAACGTCTCAATAAACTCACCATACGTCCACCCCTGGGCCTCCACCGACTTCACCGTCGCATCCTGACTATCATAATAATTCAAGCTGGGATTCATATTTACATCCACGATGTAAGCTCGATCATGAGCGTCCACCCGGATATCCATCCGGGCAATATCCCGGCAGCCAAAAGCCCGATAAGCCGCCAAGGCCAACCTCTCTATCTTTCTATCTAGTTTGCGGCTCACCCTTACCGGAGCGTGCGCTCGCGCTCCCCAATATTCCCAAGATTTTTCATCCCATTTAGCATCATAAGTATATACATCCCAATTGTCCTTAAATTCTCCGCCAAAAGAAATCTCGCAATAGGGGAGAGCCACCGCCTTCCGCCCATTCCCAATCACCGTCACATGAATTTCTCGTCCATCAATAAACTCTTCCGCAAGCACTTCTCCCGAGAAGTGCTTAAACAGATATTTCACCCGCTCGACTAGTTCATCTTGATCAATAACCACCGAATCTTGAGAGATTCCAATTCCCGCGTGTTGACCGGAAGGTTTCACTATCAACGGATATTCCAATCCTCGTACGTGGACCACCTTTGAACGGCGGTTAAAAATTCTAAAATCGGCAGTCGTGATTCCCATGCGTTTCATCCTCCTTTTCACCCGGGCTTTCTTAGTTACATACTTAAAACAGCGCATATCATGGCCCATTTGCGCCCGACCCAGCGCTTCCAATCTCAATCCCACCTTGACATACAATTCCCAAGTTTCATCCTCCACAAAATTAAACACCACCTGCCCGGGCAGTTTCGCCGCTTTGCGCCAGTTTTTTTCCGTTACTTGCAAAGTTCTCACCATATGCCCCTGTTCTTCCAATGCCTCCGAGAGCCCCCGAGCCGCATTCTGCGCATCCTTCAGATCTTCGGCCTGTCCACCGTAATACAGAATCAACACGCTAATCGGATAATCAAAGGAAATTGGCGTCATATTGGCTTACAAACCGCATGTAGGCGTTTTCTACAATATGCTTCAATAACTCTCCATAAGTTTTAAATCCGGCCAATCGAGCAGATATCCCCATCCCTGAATCCAACTCAAAGTCCAGCCCCGGATTATTGTTAATATCCAGCACAAATATTTCCTCACCCCTGACTCGCATATCCAATCTGGGATAATCTCTGCCACCCAATTTTAAATAACATTTCTGGGCCAGTTTTGAGATTTGAATTTTGAGCTTTGAGTCGAGAACTGCCAGTCCCATGTGAGATTGATAATATTCCGGTGATTTTTCATCCCACTTCATCTCATACGACAAAACCGCTCCCGGCTTGTCAAATATCACTTCCGCCGGCGGTAATACCCACGGCCGTCCATTTTTTTCCAAAACCGTCACATGTAACTCTCTGCCCTCTATAAACTCTTCGGAAATCACCGGCTGGTTGTATTTCTTTCTTAATTCATAATTCTTAATTCTTAATTCACTTTCGTTTTTAACAATGCTATTCTGGGTGATGCCAATTCCGCAATGCTCGTAAGCGGGCTTTACAATCATGGGGAACTTTTTTCCCGGTGTCGGGATCTTATTTCTCTTCATTTCTTTTTTCATCTGCACTTTGTCGCTCGACAGTAAAAATCCCCACGACCCGGATCCGGTAAACGGAATTTTTCTCCGCTCCAAAATTTTTATTAGCTGCGTACCCATTGCAATATTTTTCCCAGTCCACTCAACTAAATTAAACACCAACTCATCTTCAATATTTTTCACTTTTGATACTTCATCTAAACCGATGCCCAACAAAGAAACCTCGTAGCCTTCACTTCTCAATACGTCTGCAGCGTCAATCGCCGAATTTTCGGTGTCCAAATCCGACTCATCGTGTAAATCTTCTGGCTTGTTGTATAAAACACAAATTGTTTTCATTACTAACAAAAGTGTGCAGAATATATAAATCTATGTCAATAGATATTTGTTCCCATCTATAGCCGTATATCACACGTTTCGTGCGCGGTAAGTAAATTTTGTGAAATTAAATAAAAATTCTTGATTAAAATTATAAATCTGTTATACTTTGTAATAATGAGTATTCGAAAGAGCCAAATTACAGCTTTTTCCTTGCCAAAAGAAACTCTCAAGCTTCTCGAAGGCCTGCAAAACAGATTTCGCAAATCTCGTTCTGAATTACTTCGAGAAATGATTAATTTCTATGTGTCTTCACAAAAAACTTCTCCTAGCCGGGTAAGGGAAAGCATTATTATTGACGACTCCGACGCAAATAAAATTCTCAAATTATATTATTCTGTCATTTCTGCAGTTAAACCCAAACCCACATTAGTCATTGGCATTGGCATCATTAGCAAAAAAAATAAGGTCATAATTGGTCTACGTAAAACGCAGGACCAACACATCAAAGATCTTCATTGGACATTTCCGTCAGGAAAATTCAATTCCCTAGAGTTTGAAAAAGAAATTATCAATACCATTCATAATGAAACCGGCTTAAAAGCCAAAGTCATTCGCCTCATTCACGCCCGCCTAATTCCTGATTCGCCCCAGAAAAAAGTGCGCATCGTCGCCCTTTATTACCATTGCAAACTCTTGAGTGGAAAAGGAAAACCCGGAAACGACTTCAAACAGATAAAATGGGTACCCGCCACCGAAGTGCATCGCCACTTCACCACCTCCGTCGCCGACGAAATCACCACATTCCTCGGAACACTCTAAAAAGTGCTAAAATCCGCGCCATGCTGCTAGAGAATCCTATCTATACGAATTTGAAAACCTTCTTCGTCCTTTCCTGTGGTTTTTTGGTGCTAGCCGAAAGGCTGCTTCGCGAGCCCCAGATAGCAATCACAAACTCTCTCAGCAACGCATCAGGCGGTTTGGCTATCGGCATCGTAGCCGGAACCATTTACAACGTTACCGAAAAATACTCCCCACTCATTCTTTGCGTCGCAGCCGGACTTTATGCCACTTCACGCAAAAACTTTTCACAGATAGGGGAGTAGGGGAGAGGTAAATCACTTAACGGGGTGAAATTTGTGATGGGTTTCTTCAGCGAATTTATCTGAAGCATGCACGTAGCGCGTCGTGGTATCTAGTGATTCATGACCCAAAAGAACTTGAATCGCCGCTGGATTAGCGCCATTCTCAGCCAAATAAGTGGCAAAGCCATGCCTCAAACTGTGAGCAGATGTGGGCACATTGATCCGCAGTTTTTCCCTGTACTGCTTGATTTTTTCTTGCAAGTAGTTTGTGGATACTCGTCGGATCGACTTTCCCGCATTCCGGCCCCGCAGTGGTGCAAACATGGCTGGAACCGAATCTTTTCTCTTGCCCAAGTACAATTCCAGCTGGTGCGTGGCCCGGTCGGTTAAATACACAAACCTTTCTTTTTTCCCTTTTCCACGTATGAAAAGTCGACCGGTGCCGTCCAGCTGTGATTTATTCAAACTCACCAGTTCCGAAATGCGCATGCCCGTCGCCATCAGCACCTCCAACATGGCCCGGTTTCGTAGTCCCACCAATTCGTCCTTTTCAAATTTTTCCGGCGACTCAATCAGTTTAACGAGGTCCGGAAGTTCCGCTACTTGCGGATGTTTCTTGTCTGTCTTAACTAGCTTAACAGCATCTGGAGAAATGGGAACTTTGTGATCCATTTCAATCATAAATCTCAAATAATTTCGCAAAGAAGATAAACAGCGATTTATACTTCCAGATTCCAACTTACGAATCGCTGTAAGGCCTTTAAACGGCAGTTTTCTATCCCGACTGATCAAATATGCCTTGAATAGTAAAATTGTCTGCTTACTAATTTTATGGAAATTTATTTTTTCGTCTTCTAAGAAGATTTCAAATTGTCTTAAATCTCTTTCATAATTATAAATAGTCTCGTTGCTATAATTCTGCGTTTTTAAATATAGCAAAAAGTTGTCAAGTTGTTCCAAAATATTTATTGCACTCATATGCCTCTTTTGTTTAATTTTTTCAAATCAATAAATATGTTTTCTTCTTTTTTACCAAAAGAGGTGTTTCCTCGGCTACCTCTTCCAGTTATTATTACTGCTTTCTTTCTCAACTTACAAAACTTAATCATTAATTTGCATTGTTTCGTCTTCAATTTTAAATAAGGACCAATTGTTTCAAGTAATGTAATTACATCATCAAGCTTAGTTATCTTAATCTGATATGCTGGCTTATCCCGACCTTCTGTACGCCTCAAGAACGCCCGTTTTCCAAATCCAATGGCCGTTTGTATGTCTTTAATTGCTTTAGGGTTAGTATTGGTAACTATAACCCAGGGATGAAACAACCAACTAGCGGAATGTTGATCATTTTCTGATTTTTGAGATTTTACAATACCAATATATCCTTCACCATCAATAAAACCTGCCAGCCATGCCTTATCAATCTCGGAAATCTCGCTTATTCGGGTTATTTTAGGAGAAGCTGATTTTTGTGACATTTTAAATTAATAGGGAATTGTAATATCTGTAACACTAATTATTTTTACCATAAGAGAAGAGCGGTTTGCTTTAAGTAAAAGAAAATCTTTACTCTTCCCCAAGAGTAATAAATGAGTGTTTGGGATATTATACTCACTTATATCAAGATGAGCAACTTTTGTCAACTATCATTAGGAGAGGACCCTCTCCCCCTAGTTTAGAAATTAGAAATTAGTAATTAGAAATTAGTGAATAACAAATCATCCCGCTTCTCTCTTGAAAAACTTATCCACAACTAGCATCACCAGTCCTTCCCCGCTAGGGCGCGACCTCTATCAAACTATATCATTTAAGGCTAAATCTGTGAAAACTCCCCTTCTCTAGGCGTGAAACATCCATATAATTACTACAGGACATTCTTACAGGTCGCTCCCCTCTCCCCTAATCTTCTGTCGCCCCTGGTGTTGGTTTCGGACCACCATTAACTATGATTTTGGCTTTAACTTCTTCTAAAGTCTCGGGGCGCTTACCGAACATATATGGAGGCATTTCCGACTCCTCCGGTGGCGGTAACTGATCGAAAGTGGGTACTTCAGCAGACCCATCGTAATCTTGATACGGAACATATCGTGCCTTTTCTGCAGTAACAACTACTCTCCACTTTCTTGTCCTTTTCATCCCAATCCTGCGGTAAGTAACATGGTGATCAAGACAACCAGGCCCACTGTTAAGTACTCCCACACCGTTTTGGTAAATAATCTTTGCGAAAAGTGGTGTTGGGAAATACCTAAATAAATATATAACATAGTTGTCAGAAAAAGTGAAGCTACGGTTAGCGACACCGGCCAAAAAGAAATGGCCACCGCCATCAATCCCTGCAAAATTGCCAGCCACACAGTGTACTTGATCACTTTCAGACTCAATTTTTCCTCCACCTCCACCGACCATAATGCCGGCAGTAGCAGTAAGCCAGACACGATCATAATTATCGGCGCCGCCAGCCACCAGTCCTCCCTGAAAGACAAAATCGAGTCATACAGCAAAAAGCCCGTGAGCATGGTCATCACAAATCCCACCGCTCCGGCCGCCCGGAACAAAGCAATGGTCCGGATGGCTGCTACCGAAAAAATATTAGCGGTCAAAAGCTGCGCATACTGCCCGATGGCAAAAGCTGCCACAACTGCCGTCCTGGCTAGCCAATGAGTCGGCAGCAGAATGTAAAACAATCCTACCGCAGCCGTAAACAGTGTAGGCGGCAGGATTACCGTCAGCCATTCAATCCCCGATAATCCTTCCCGCAGGGCCCAGCCAGATCCCACCGCAGATACCCCCACCAGAAGCGCAACCAGCCAATACCGCCATTCCACAGCAACGGGCAAGGCGTGAATCCCCCACAGCCCTCCCGCTAATATCAGCGCTGTTAATACAAACTTTTGGCGTTTACGCATAATTTGTCCACACTTTCTGGACGTCGTCTAAATTCTCCAGTTTTTCCAACACTGCTTCTATTTTAGCTCTGGTCGCCACATCTTCCACTCTCACCTCAAAATTCGGCGTCTTATCCGCGGAAAACAAATAAGCCACCGTTCCTTTCTTTAATAGTTCCCACATCGCTGCAGCCGTACGCAGTTTATTGTCTGTCACCGCCGACACTATCACCGCCACTCCTCCCGGCCCAAACCCTTCAAAAGTCACTTCGTACAGCTCGCCCTGAGCCGGGTGAAGAGCCCGTTCAATGTTATCCTTAGGCATGTTGTATTGTTTCGCCTTCTCCAAAGCCAATTGCAAGCCCTTACCCTGCTTCACCGCAATCGTGATAGCTTTCCCCAATTTGGTAAAAATCGCTCCCTTCTTAGCATCATTTATCCCTTTCTGCCGGTGAATTGTCGCCCACTTACTGTGTCCACTCATTGACTTTATTGTACCATCCCCTATACTTTTTCCGATGCACCCCACACTATTGGCCAAACAGGCCATCGACGCGGCCCTGACCGGAAACTGGAAAGAAGCCGTCAAGATAAACCTCTCCATATTAAAACACGATCCCAGAGACATCGAGTCGCTCAACCGCCTGGGCCGGGCCTTCATGGAAGTGGGGTTCAAATCCAAAGCCGAAAACGCTTACAAAAAAGTTCTGCGCCTAGACAAGTTCAATACCATCGCTACCCGCAACTTAGGCCTGCTCAAAACATCCAGGTTCAATCGTCAAGCTTCCAGTAACAAGTCTAGCCATCCCCAAACCATGTTCCTGGAGGAACCGGGGGTCACCAAAACCGTCCAACCCATTCGCCCAGGTGACGCCAAAGTCATTTCCCGTCTGCACCCCGGCGATCCCGTCAGAGTAGTTGTCCGTCAGCACAACGTTGTGGCAATTACCACGTCCAATGAATATTTAGCCCGCTTCCCTGATGATCTGGCTTCCCGTCTGCGCACTTTCATCCAGGCCGGCAATACTTATACCGCTTTCATCCGCTCCGTTGATCCCTTGAGAATATTCGTCCGCGAAACTCACCGGGCCACTAAATACCAATCCACTCCCTCTTTCCCCTTAACCGAAAAGCTGAGTTACGCTGCCTTCACCCCCCCGGAGCTCATTCACGAAGAAAAACCCGACGTGTCCGCAACCGAAGAGCAGGAAGAGGAAACTCCTCCCGAAGAATCACCTCTGGCCGAGGAATAGCTCCACCTCCCCTTCCCCCAAATCTGCCTCTCTCCAACTGCAACCCAAAGACCTAACCAGAAGTTTCACCCCGATCTTAGACTTAGACTGTTTACTACTTCTCACCTGGCATCCGGAAATCTTGTCTTCACTCGTCTGGGTCGCCACTACTCTCATCCCGGTATTCTCAATTTTTTGGGCCTCCCGTGCCGCTAACCCCGGCTCGCCAGTAGTGTTTACCACCGTCACAGACAACCGCTCTTCCAAAACGGCTTCGCTGGCCAATAGATCCCTGGCCGCCGCATTCCATGTATCATCTAGCCTCCAGACCTCCGCCCCGTCCACCATCCGCGCCTTTATCATCCACACTGTTCCATCCACTTCCCTCCATGCGGCCCTGCGCCCCCAATACCACCACAGCACCCGGTCCTGCCAGTGCATATGCTTGGCCGCCGCAGTATACAAAATACCCAATTCATCAGCTACCAAGTCCGGCCTGTCCGCCTGGCCCGCCAGCCACTCCCCTTTCCCATCAACCCCCCCAATCAGCCAGTTTTTCGGAAAAATAATCTTTATCCCTTGAGAAGTCTTGGGATCAAAACTGGCCACTTCCACCTTGTCACTCGTATCTATCACCGTAAACCTCACTCTCCCATCCCAGACCCCCCGGGCAAACACTAAATAATAAACACTAAATCCTAAACCCAAAATCAAAACTACCAAAACTAGCACTTTCGCCATAGCATCTAGTATACTGGTAGTAATGCCCAAAAGTCTTCCCGATTACCTCAAATCCCGCCACGCCCCGGAGGACGTCAACGCCAAGCACCGGCAGCGCCTCAAATTCCACGACAAAGTCGCTGTTCTCATCACTTCAGCCATCGGCTCCATGTACGCCCTGTATTTCTTTATCATCTTTGTCTTTGGTTGGATGCTTTGGCAATCAGTCTCACCCAAACCTTTCGACCCATTCCCATATATCTTTATGATCTTCATTTCCAATATCGTTCAATTGCTTCTCCTTCCCCTCATTATGGTCGGCCAAAACATCCAGGCCAAACACGCCCAATTGCGCGCCGAAGAAGATTATCACACCACCAAAACCATCCACCAAGACATCGAAACCATCCTCACCACCCTCTCCGACCTTAAAAAAACTTAGCTATTCTCTCCACAACCCATATTGCCCCACCCACCAACGCCGCCATATAACCTCATTCTACCAAACCCTATAGTCATTTTCTACCTCGCACCCTCTTTCTCTTTAGTAGTAAACACTCTTTTTCTTAAGGTCCTATCCAGAATAGTCCCGTCCATCTCCTCACAGGCCTGGCATGCATACACAAGATCGCTTACCACTCTATAAATCCCACTTTCTTTTGATTTAAATGCAGTTAAAGGATTAGCCAGAGCCGGCAGGGGAGCAAAAAGTCCAATAATCCTTTGGTAAACAGATAAAAAGGGGGCAACGTCTCCTAATTGAGAAAATTCTGGATCGTCCTTATGATCATGCAAAATTTTCAAACCCCTCAGTTCATTTGACTTATGCACGGGATCATTCCCCCAAGCCCGTAGTCCAACCAACTGCATATCTCCCGCAATTATCTGTCCCACTTCAAAAATTTCGTCAGCACTGGTACTTCTGGCTTTGGCCGCCACCCAACCTAGCGGGCTCATTATTCCTCCTCCCACCCATCCAGAAAAAGCCGTTGTAAAAAGAGGGTTAACTTTACCCCCCACATCATTCTTAAGGGTTCTTAATTTAAGTATTTCATAGTCTTCTTTGGCTCCTAAAAAACCAACTTTATATTTCAATATTGGATCAACGCCATATAATATCCCGTATCCCAAAGCCCCGACACTTGCCAATCTTAACAACGGTCGTAGCGGGCGCACTATTTTCATCTCCCACCTTCTTTTTTCTTCTCTCAAACTCCAAACTTTAGCTTGTCCAACCATCCTTTCATCAATATATCTCCAGGGATCGTTTCCTTTCAGTCCCATGGAGCCAAGCATTTCCCCCATCATCCCTCTCTCGATTCTAAAACTTACTCCCCTATCAATCGCCTGTCGTATAAACAAAGAGCCTTCTTCATAAGTGTATCCTCCCACTTCGGGTTCCATACCCAAATTCTACTTCAAAGCGCCTATAGTTAGCAATTTATCCCTCTGAACCTGACCGTGAGTAGTTCCGCCCATGTTCCACCTAAGAGGTGGAACATTACTCAACTCCTCATAGTATCAACCGCTCTCTTAGTTCCTGGCCTTTGGCTTGCAAATACTTCCTGTCCAAGCCGTGCACCGAAATCAGATGAGACAGGTATTCGCCCCCGATGGTGTGGGGAACCAGTACCAAGTCCGCTCCGGATTTGTAGAGACGCACAGCGTCAGCCGTATCAGCCGCCAGAATGATAGAAATTGGCCTCTTCTTCTTCAAGGCGGACAGTAATTGCAGATTATCCTCCACGTCCGAAACCGTAGACATCACCATTTCCGCCTTGTCCAGATTCAATTCTTCATACAACTCATAATCAGCAATGTCTCCGTACACTCCTCCAATCTCTTCCACGACCTTGGGATCAAAATCCACCACCACCACTTCCCGCCCCAATTTCTCCAAAGCCGGCCGAACCACCCTCCCCGTCCGGTTGTGCCCAAACAAAACCACATGCCCAGTGAGACTTCTACTCTTTGTCTCCGCTTGTCTTGTTTCCTTAAACTCAAATATTATTAGCCACTTCCCAATCAATTTATAAATTTTTTCGGCGTGCAGAATTAAATACGTCGATCCCGTCATGGTCAGCATGGCCACCAGTCCCACCAATCCCAGAATACTTTTATCCACGTGTCCCACCCGCACCGCCAGCGCTACCACAATCAAGGAAAACTCGGACACTTGAGCCACCGCCGTGCTGGCTAAAAACGCAATCCGCCGACTATATCCTTGCCAGCCCAAAATTATCATTACTATCAAGGGGTTCCCCACCAACACGAACGCTGCCAAAATTATCGCCGGCAACCACATGCTCCCCAAACCAGCCCAGCCAATATTTGCTCCCAGGCCTACAAAAAACAACGTTAAAAAGAAATCCCGCAGCGGGCGCACTCGAGACACAATTTGCAAGTTTTGGGCCGCGTTAGCCAGAGCCAATCCGGCCAAGAATCCCCCAATTTCCGGCCCAAATCCTACCCACTTAGACGAGACAGCCGCCGCCACCACCAAGCACCACCCCACACTCACCACAAACAGCACTTCTGTAGATCTGCCCAGCCAATCCAAGATTTTCGGCAGCATCCGGTCAGACAGCCAAATAGCCACCCCCACCATTACTGCTCCCTTAACCACCACCGTTCCCAAATTTAGCCAATTCACGTCTCCTCCACCCGCCAATCCCGAAAGCACAGTCAAAATCCCAATGGCCACAAAGTCCTGCACCAGCAAATACCCGGTGGCAATTTTCCCATATAGGCTCTGCAGATCCCGCTTTTCAGATAATAACTTGACTACCATGACCGTACTTCCAAAAGTCAGCGCCACTCCCAAGTACACCGCTGGTACCGCTCCAAATCCCAAAAGTCTAGCTAGAAAATATCCCATCGTGCTGGTAATTACTATCTGTCCCAAACCGGTAATTACCGACGTCCGCCCGGTTTTTTTCAGATCCGCCAAGGGCATTTCCAACCCCACCAAAAACAGCAGCAATGTCACTCCCACTTGCCCCATAGCCGAAATAATGTCCAAATTCTTTCCAATCCCGGCCAACACCATCCCCGCTAAGATATACCCCAGGATCACCGGCTGGCGTAAGAGCTTAGCCACCACACCTGCAATACCCGCCAACCCCATTACTCCAGCTAACGCCAATACCCACTGATTCATAGTTTTAGTGTACCACCTTTTCTAGTTCTTCCGGAAGCTCAGCAGTGAAGGTCATTCTCTCTCCTGTTGTGGGATGGGTTATTTCCAAAGACTTGGCATGCAAAAATAATCTTGGGCAAATTTGCAAATCCTTTTTCCACGTTTTCCTATCCCCATAAATAGGATCACTCACAATCGGGTGACCCAAGTGCCGCATGTGCACCCTTAGCTGATGCGTCCTCCCGGTATGAGGTGTAAGTTCTACTAACGTATAGGGTCCAACCCTATGCAACACGCGCCACTCGGTAATAGCGGTTTTACTTAAATCCCCGCCCACAAAAAATTTCATGCCCCGACGTTCCAGTGGGGTGGACACCACCCCTTCCCTCTCCTTAAACTCGCCATGCACCAGCGCTACATATTTCTTCACCGTCTGGCGCTGCAAAAATTGCTGTTTCAATTTCTCGTATGCCTCGGAGCTTTTAGCCAGCACCATTACCCCACTCGTGTCCTTGTCTAATCTATGTACTATCCCCCCTTTTTCAAAAAATTCTAAACTCGAATCTCTAAACTCTAAACTTTTAGATTTAGAATTTGGAACTTCGGATTTGTTTAGGATTTCGGATTTAAGATTTAGAATTTTATTGGAGAACCAATCCTGAATTGTAGGCTCCTTGACTGTCTGCGCCCGATTCACCACCCACCCCGCCGGTTTATCAATCACCCGCATTACCTCGTCTTCAAAAATTATTTTCGGCTCACTTCTCACGCTTTTTTTCGCAATCCACGCACAACGTCGTTTCCGGCAGTACTACTAGACGATCTGTATCAATAAATTTTCCACACCTCTCGCACAATCCATACTTCCCTATTTTTATCTGCGCCAACGCCTTCCTAATCTGAATAATTGTTCTGTCATAAGCCTTCTTCACAGCAGACACCCGCATATGCCCGATCTGTTCTGCCGCATCCGCGTCCGCCGCGGCGTTATCGTCCAGCCTGGATTTATCCAAAAAAGGATCTTCGCCGTGCAAGTCTTTTTTCTTCTTCTCCAATACCGATAGCTTTTCTTCCAAATGTTTGGCCACTGGCTCTACCACTTCTTTAGGATATCTTATTACTTTTTTATCCATGTAATCTTGGAAAACCTGTAACCGGCGCGTAAATAAACACTTACTGCCAGCGTTACAAAGATCCAGGCAGCCAAGTATACCTTGTAGTTCTGCCATGGCGCAAGCCCCATCCACACCCCCGTCCACCACACAGCACATGCCAGTCCCACCAGTCCTCTCTTTCCGCTTTTATACCAGCGAAATTTTCTGTAAACGGCGGCCAATCCCCACAGCGCCAATACTCCTATCCCCATCACACTACCCACTACCCACCACCCCCTCCCCAAAGCTGCCGCCGCCCCCACTACCAAACTTGCCCTGGCCACCACGTCTGCCCATTCCCACGCGTCCCACTTTTTAAATTTGCACCACACTACCAGCACCAAGGTTACTCCTGCCAGTACACCCATCAAGTCCCACCATTTCCAGCCCCAGCCCAGCGCCCAAGCCGCCCCGGCCAACAGCAAACTCAAGGTTAAAATGTCCTCCTGATCATAATCCGCCCGCATCGTTTTCCACACCCAAAAGCTGACTATTAGAAACACCACTCCGATCATGCTAAAATCATAACACACTCTATGTTAGAGCTTCCCCATACGCTCATCGGCGCCGCTATTGCCACGGCCATCCCCGATCCGCGCATCTCTCTACCCCTGGCTCTACTTTCCCACTTTGTCACCGAATACATTCCCCACTGGAATCCCCACCTGTTTACCGAGCTCAAAACTCTAGGCCACATCACCCGCAAAACCACTCTTATTGTCGCCGCCGACGCCACCGCCGCCCTCATCTTAGGTACCTGGATTGCCCTGCGCTCACCCCGACCGCTAATCATCTTAGCGGCCTGTTTTTTAGCTGTCCTACCCGATGTTTTGGAAATCCCCTACTTCTTTTTTGGCTGGCGGCCAAAAATCGAAGAAAAACTTGTTCTTTGGCAGCGCTCTCATCAACTTAACGTCAAACCCATCTGGGGTATCATCTGCCAACTAGCTGTCGTCGTCGTCACCCTCTACTTCACTCTTTCCGCGTAAGATCCGTCTCTGGTATCGATTAGCACTTTATCTCCTCCATTTATAAACAGCGGCACCCGGGTTTTAATCCCGTTATCCAACACTGCATCTTTATATAAATTAGATACACTATTGCCTTTCACTCCCGGGTCAGTTTCCGCCACCATAAATTCCATTTTGGGGGGCAACTCCACCCACAATGGTCGCTCATCCCAAAACATTACGTTCACCTGCACTCCCTCCTTCAAGTACTGAACGCTAGACGCTAGTACCTGAACGCTAATTTCGATTTGCTCAAAACTTTTGGGGTCCATAAAGACTCCGGCATCCCCACTGCGATAGAGAAACTTGAGCGGCCGGCGCAGGGTATTAATTTCTTCCACTTTTGCAGAGTTGATAAAACTTTTTTCGGTAGTAGCCCCCGTCAATAAATTTTTAGCCTTAATTCTAATCGTGGCCGATCCCCGCCCCATCTTCACATGCTCGTATTTCAAACACACCCATGGCGCTCCATCAGAAAGAAACGTCACCCCATTCCTCAAATCCTGCACATTTATCATAGCCTGGCAATTTTACTGCCAAACGCTTAAAATTGGAAGCTAGATGCCGGGGTGGCGGAATGGCAGACGCGCCACTCTCAAAAAGTGGTGAGCCTTAAGCTCATGCGAGTTCGACTCTCGCCCTCGGCACAGTGTGCTAATATGAAAGTATGAAGGGATGCCTGCAAGGTTGTTTAACTTTCTTTGCCCTCCTTATCATCTCCTCTGTACTTTTAGGTTTCTTGGGCTGGAAATACGTCAAAAAGCAATTCCTGACTGCTCCCTCCACTGCTCCCATTATCACCACTTTAGAAGTTGATTCCGGCACCGTCACCAAAAACGGCTCTCCGGCCAAGACCGGCGACCCTCTTGCAAATGGCGACAAAATTCACACCGCCAAAAACTCTGCCGCCACCCTCACCTTCCCGGATAATTCAGTCTTGCGTCTCGACGAAAACACCGATATCTCTGTTTCTCAAGCCTCCAGCCTCAAAATATCCATCTTCCAATCTCTAGGTCGTACCTGGTCCCGGGTGGTCAAATTAGTTGACTCCAACCACTCGTATGAAATCGTAACTCCCACCGCCGTAGCCACCGTCCGCGGTACCGCTTTTGCTACCAACGTCAATTTAGATGAGTCCACCAATATCGACACCGACGATGACATAGTAGACGTCTCTACTCCCGACCGCAAAATCAAGTTAGCCGTAGAAGCCGGATCCGGAACCGATCTCACCAAAGACCAGAAGAAGCTCTTCAAACGCGCCATCCGCGAAGAACTCAAAAACTCCCCCTGGTATCAAAATAACCGCCGCCGGGACCGTGAAGTTCTGGATAAATTGAGTAAATCCGGCGCCAGTGCTTCCGATATTATTTCCGTCATCCGCACGGTTAGCCCGGATGACCTGGCCAAGATCCAACGCGTCGTCCAAAAAGCCCAATCCGGCAAACTCAACCTTACTCCGGCTCAACAAGCCCAACTCGAGCCGCTGGCGGCCAAGTTTGAAGCGTCCGGCGGCAAACTCGATCCCTCCATGGCTCCAGATGCAGCTGCCGCTCTAGCTATCATTTTCCCCGAGGATTTCTCCGACACTGCTCACTGGACCGCGGTTATCCGCGCTCTCATCCCCTTCATTTCCAAACTTCAGCTTTTGCGTTTAGACTCTACCGAATAAAACTTCAGCCGATCGCCTTTGAAACGAAACTTCAGAGATTTCAACGGGCCGTTTCTGTGTTTGGCAATATCTATATTCATGTCTTCCAAATTTTCGTCGTTTTCCCGCCACATAAACATCACTACGTCTGCGTCCTGCTCGATAGCCCCTGATTCGCGCAAATCAGACAGCTGTGGTCTTTTTACCCCCCTAGATTCTACCTGTCTGGATAATTGAGATAGTGCCAGTACCGGAATTTTTAATTCCCGAGCGAGATTTTTCAATCCTTGAGAAATTTCCGATACCTCTTGCACCCGGTTGTCCAGATTTCTCACCGGTCGCGCCAGTTGCAAATAGTCTACGATAATAAGTCTCAATCCATGCTCCGCTTGCAATCTCCGGGCTTTGGTCCGCATTTCCAGAATACTCGCCCCCGGCGTGTCATCAATATACAGCGGGGTTTCATACAGCTCTCCCATAGCGTCAGACAGTTTGGTAAACTCGCCTTCATCTAACCGACCCGTTTTCAATTTCCACGCATCAATCTCCGCCTGGGCCACCAACAGCCGGTCCATCAGTTCCTCCCGGCTCATTTCCAATGAGAAAAATCCCACCGGCAATTTATGTTTAAAAGACATATTTTGAGCGATGTTAAGGGCTAAAGCGGTTTTCCCGACTCCGGGTCTGGCTGCCAAAATAAGTAAATTGCTGTCCTGCATTCCCGCCAGGGTATCGTCTAAATCGGCAAACCCTGTGGGCGCTCCCCGCAAGCTTCCGGCGGTTTTATGTAGTTCATCCAGCCGATCAAAGGATTCGGCCAAAATGTCTTTCACTGGAGTAAATACCTGTTTCAAGTGTTGCTGAGCCAAGGAAAACACTTTTTGCTCGGCTGTGTCCAGCATCTCCCGCACATCCGCACCCGCATCAAAACCCATTTCGGTTATTTTCTGGGCCGCCGAAATCAACTGCCGCTTGGTATACATATCCCGCACTACCCGGGCATAGCTTTCGACATGCGCCGCCGTCGGCACTTTGTTCACCAATTCCGCCAGATAATCTTTCCATTCCTTTACATTTTGCGTTTTTGATTTTTTGAGTTTTTCGGTAACCGTCACCACATCCACCGGTTCCCGTTCCTGATACAGCTCCATAATTACCGAAAATATTTGTCCGTGTTTTTCTTCGTAGAAATGTTCGGGGCGCAAAAACTCTACCACCGTCACCACTGCGTCACGATCCAGAAGCAACGCCCCCAATACCGATTGCTCCGTTTCCACCGAATGCGGTGGAATTTTCAGGTTGTCAGACATACGGTTGTCAATTCTGAGGGCAGTTTATCACGACTAATAGTATATTTAGCGACCCCCTCTTTTCCGGTAGTTACCACCACCCACGGATCAATTTGTTTCACCATTTCCGGATCCACCGTTTCCATCACCAAAATATCGATTGCGCCCGCCTCGGAGGATTTGGTTGCCGTACACAGTCGCAATCCATCTATTTCCACTATATATCCTCCCCCCACAAATCCTACTACCGATACTCCCCCCACTTCATACTCCCCCGGGCTATCAATTACGAAATTGTCATTAATGGTCACTTTTTCTCCCACCCGCACGCCCCCCGCCTTCCCCTTGATTTTAAATTCACCTTTGGCAAATGTAATGTCCATAAGCTTCTTGACAATACCACACTCTTAAGATATTCTCCATCCTGAAATGAAGAAGGAAGTCATCCTGGCCATTTCCATCGGATTCGCTCTCGGGCTGATCATCACTTTCGGTATCTGGACGGCTAATCAGAGCTTGAAAAACCTCCCCCAACCTTCACCCAAAGCCTCCGTATCACCGTCTCCCACACCAAGTAACGAAGTAACTAATAACCAACTAACAATTTCTACCCCCGACGACGAAGCTCTGGTTTCCACCGATACGATTACTCTCTCCGGCACAGCCACGCCCAAGGCCACCTTACTGATCATTTCCGAAAACGGCGAGCAGACCGCCACCGCCGACACCACCGGCAATTTTTCCCTTGACGTCGATCTCATCACCGGTTTTAATACCATCACCGTCTACTCATATTCAGCCTACGGCCAAGAGGCCTCTAAATCTCTAACTATTACCTATTCCACCGCCAAAATATGATGCTTAGCCTACTTTTAACCGCCACCCTTTTAGCCCAAGCTCCCACGGCCACTGATAGTGCCATTCGCCAGGCCGTCAAAGATCAAGTAGACGCCATCAAAACCGCCGTGGCCCGCCGGGCCTTCGTCGGTCCCATTTCTGCCAAATCCGAAGCCTCCATCACCATCACCAATCTTGCCAATCAAACTCGCACTGCCGTAGTTGCCGGCGATGCCACCATCAAACTTACGGGTGGTAAAGAAGGCACGTTTGCCGATCTCAAGGTCGGCGATTTCGTTATCGCCATGGGCGATATCGACAGCCAAGGCACACTGGCCGTCAAGCGTCTGTTGATCATCGCCAAACCCACTCCAGATAAGCGAGTCGTCGTCTCCGGTCGAGTTACCGATCTGTCTACATCCGATCTGACGGTGGAAACTGCCGCCAAAGAGGTCTGGACTGTTAAACTCCAAGCTGCCACCAGCTACGCCGGTAAAATCAAGAAATCCGATATCAAAGTCGGCGACCGCATCGTAACGGTCGGCACCACTTCCACCGCTCTCAATCTCACCGCCAAGCTCATCGTTCAGCTCTCCACTTCTCCTACCGCTTCCCCCTCCACCCCTTGACAACACATTATCAAACCGTTACAATCGTAATGATATGAATACCATCCTCCAGGTCCCTATCGACAAAACTCTCCGCAACCAAGCAGCCGCCGCTGCTTCCAATTTAGGCTTCTCTTCCCTTCAAGAAGCGGTTAGAGTCTTTTTAGCTCAACTCCCCACCCAAACCGTCAAAATTTCTTTTGAGGAACCCGCTATCAAACTTTCTCCAAAAGCTATTAAACGCTATAACAAAATGATCGATGAGGTTGAATCTGGAAAAGTTGAGACTGTAAGCTTCACTGATGTAGACAAAATGATGGAATACCTCCATAGCAAATGAAAATAAATCTACATCCCGTCTACCACAAACACTACAAAAAACGAATTATCCCTCATTCTAACTTAGACAAGAAGGCTGCAGAACGAATTAAAATTTTCATTCTCGACCCACATCACCCCATTTTGAAAGATCATCAACTTTCGGGGGCAAAAAGACACCTTAGAGCGTTTTGGATAACTGGCAATATAAGGATCACATATAAAGTATTCTCCACTGATGAAGTCGAATTCATGGACATCGGCACCCACAACCAAGTCTATTGACATCCCTCTTACTACAGGTTATACTAACCACAATTCGTAAATCCGTTATGAGCGCAGTCACGCCGCGCCAGGAGACAGCCAAATACTGTACAGAAGCCAAACTGTAAAAATCAGGCAGCTGAAATCACTCCGCTTGAGTCGAGCCAGCCAAAGAGTCCCCCGATTTACATCGGGGGGAATAAAGGATGGGACCGCGGGAGGTCTTTTTTTGATGGACAACGATCCATCAATCCCTAACTAGGCCGCAGCATGAGCCGTGTACGAATAGTACTTAAAAGGCGAATGCAAAGGACAGTGGGATGACGCCTCTCGTTCCTTAACTACCATACTCCAGTGTATGGGTGTTAGCGAACGGGAGGTTTTTTGTTGGCGCTCAAAGTACGGTGGGTGTAGTGCAACGGTAGCACGTCAGCTTGTGGAGCTGAAAACGGGGGTTCAATTCCCCTCACCTACCCATATGAAAGATATTCTTGTTCCAGGACTAGTTAATCTCGTCATAAACGATACCCAAATTCCTGACGACAAAGTCAAGGAGGTTTTTGCGCGAATGCAACCATCGGCAGAAGTTCTAAGTGCTAGTGAACTTACGGTCGAATTGGAAAAAAACATTGCAGTAGCTCTTCTCGGCATTGAAAATCTCTTACAAATTACGATGTTATTTCCTGGGTATGGAGCAGATGCGCTAGCAACTACTTTCTCCCCTCAATTTCGCAACCTCATCTCTCCTATAAATAAATACTGGGTTGAAGCCTACAGAATTTTGTCAGGAAATAAGCCGTCGTACGTAAAACTTGAAATTCCCGCAGAAGTTACAGACGGGATCAAAAAGGGTGTCACAAAACAAATTTGGGTCTGCGACGATGTAATTGCTACCGGATTAACAATTCAATCAATCAAAGCAGACATTAGTTCCAAACTCGATAACAACTATAACCCCGATCTTCGCTTCTCTTATCCCGTCCAGGGCGAAATCAATTTAGTCTGGAGAGCCTTTTGCTGGCTGCAAAGAAAAGACGCGGTAACCGAACCATTTAGTGTCCAACCCACAGTCATCTATGGATCACAAAACGGTAAAAGGAAAGTTCCCCTTAATAGTTTATCCACGCTTCTTTCAAGAAACATCGCCGGATTATCTGCCCGTTTGGACTACTCTCGAAAATTCTTTAATGGTGAAGAAGACTTTGTTAAGCTATTATCAAAGTTAAGATCGTATGAATAAAAAACTCCAAATCGGTATTATTGGCTCAGCTGGAACTGAAGAGTATCCTAAAGCAGGGCAACCCAAACAAGAGATATTTAACATCGCTTACCAACTAGGGAAATCAATCGCAAAAAATGGGGCCATTTTGATTACAGGTGGTAAGGGGGGAATTATGGAGTATGCAGCTAAAGGTGCAAAAGACGTGGGTGGAATTACAGTAGGAGTGGTCAAAGGAGAAAAACGGTTTACCTCAAACCAATACACTGATATCGAGGTTGTGTCTGGCATGGTTGGTTCAGGTGGCGAATCAATAATGGTTTTAATGTGCGATGGTATAGTAGGCGTAGGCGGTGGGTCAGGAACATTGCAAGAATTAACCATTGCCTACTACAACAAAATCCCTACCGTACTTATTAATACCCAAAAGGGCTGGTCAAAAACTTTAGCCGGGAAGTATTTAGACACAAGGAAAAAAATCAAATTCCAGTCAGCCAAAACACCTGAAAAAGCTGTTAAAATATTATTTAATCTAATAAGACCATGACTACTTTCCAAACTCTCAAGGGCATTCGGGGTTTATTGCCAAGAATTGATAAAAAATATGTCTAATAATTATAAAATCCTCTCAATTGACGAAAGCGGAAAAGCATCTTTTAATCATCCTTCGAATCTATTTACACTTTCGGCAGTCTTAATTCCTGAATCATTCAAACCAAAATTAGATTTAAAAATTAGAAAGCTAAAAAGGAAGTTTTTTAAGAACGAGGATATAGTTTTCCACAGTCGTGACATGTCTAGGAAGAAGGGCCAATTTTCGCTACTGCGTGATCCTAAGAATGAGACTCTGTTTTGGTCAGAATTTATAAGTATTTTAAACAACGACGAAATATCCTTGATTTTCGTCATTACAAATAAACTGAAGGCCAAAAAACTAGGATGGCAGCCCAAAACAATTTTAAAAAGGTCATATTCCAGACTTGCTGAACTCTTTTTAACCAATTTAACCAAAGATCAATCGAGAGGGAAAATCATTGCCGAATCCGACCCATCTCAAGACTTGTTCCTAATGGAAGCACATGCTAGCCTACAGTCACTAAACCAAAACTATAGAAATAGCGTTACGTCTATTAGTTTTGTTAAAAAAACCAATCTAGATCCAGATGTCCAAATAGCCGATGCATTAGCTCCCATTGCGGGTATGATCTTTTCCGGGGTGGTTGGAAAAAGTAGAATTGAGAAAATTACAGAAAAGCCGGCCATGGCTATCCGCACATACACCGACTTCTCAAGCTTTATAATACGTTAGAATTACATATATGTCAACCATCCAAACATTAAAAGGCTTTCGGGATTTTTTGCCTGAAACAATGGCAGTCCGTTCGCGGGTCATAAATATCCTCAAAACCGTCTTTGAAAAATATGGGTTTTCAGAGCTGCAAACACCCACTCTAGAATACGCCGAAGTTCTCACCGGCAAATACGGTCAGGAAGCCGAAAAGTTGATGTATCTTTTTCAGGATCCAGGTGGCCGAAAAGTTGGACTTAAATATGACATGACCGTACCTCTGGCCCGAGTCATGGCCCAATATCCCGACCTTCCCAAACCCTTCAAGCGGTATCAAATCCAGCCGGCCTTCAGAGCCGAAAATACCCAAAAAAGTCGGTATCGCGAATTATATCAATGTGACGTAGACACAGTTGGCACTCTTTCCCCACTAGCCGACGCCGAAATTTTAGCCATTATCTCTGATGCTCTCACTGGCCTTGGTTTTAAAGAATTCAAAATTCGGGTCAACTCTCGGCAAATTCTCTTTGGCATAACCAAGGATTTATCTGTCCTACAGTCAATTGACAAGTTAGACAAGAAATCTGCCAACGAAGTCAAACAGGAGCTGTCACAAAAAGGCCTGTCTCCGGACGAAATCCAAAACATTTTTGCCGGTCTCGATTCGGCCAAACCGGACCCCAATCTAACCCAAATTATGGACATTGCCGAAAAACTGGGGGCCAGAAATATTGAATTCGACCCCCGTTTGGTGCGCGGTCTGGATTATTACACCGGAGTAATTTTTGAAACTATGGTTACCGAACCTAAGATTGGCTCCATTACCGGCGGCGGCCGCTACGATAACTTGATCAAGTCCTTGGGCGGTCCTGACCTGCCCGCGGTTGGCACGACTCTGGGGCTGGACCGCATCTGTGATGTCATCGAAGAGCTCACTCTCTGGCCAGATCTACCCAAATCTGCTACCAAAATTCTAGTCACAATTTTTTCTCAAGACTTATACTCTCCTGCTCTTATCCTCTCCAGCTCTCTGCGCGACGCCGGCATCAACACCGAACTCTATCCAGACGCTTCCGCCAAACTCGACAAACAGCTCAAATACGCCAATGCCAAAGGTATCCCCTACGTCGCTATCATCGGCCCGGAAGAAGCCGCCCAGAACGAAGTCAAAGTTAAAAACATGGCCACCGGAGAGCAAAAATGTCTGCCAGAACAAGAGCTTATATCCTTCTTCTCATAACCGTTGCCATTTGGGGCTTTGCCGGCCCGGTTATCAAATTTACCCTAGATTATTTCGACCCCGTCGTCTTTCTCACCTACCGCTTCTTGCTTACTTCTTTAATTCTTATCCCTTTACTCTTTATCTTTGAACCCCGTTTCTGGACCAAGTTGTCTCACTTCACCCCCCGCGACTGGTTCTATTTAGGCCTGTGTGGCCTCACCGGCACCAGTTTACAGCTAGGCCTGCTTTTCTGGGGCTTTAATCTCACTACATCTATCGACGCTTCTCTGCTTTCGTCGGCTTCTCCCATCCTCTCCACTCTCGCCGGCTGGTGGATACTCCACGATCACATCACCCGCCGCGAAAAAATCGGCATCGCCATCGCTTTTGTTGGCTCCATAGTCGTTGTCTTCCAACCATTCTCCGGATCGCTAGCGGGGAACCTCCTAGTTGTAGCCGCCGACGTGGTCTGGGTAGCCTACCTCATTCTTTCCAAAAAACTTCTCCGGCACCAACTTTCACCCCTGCTTATCACCACCTCAAACTTCTTCATCGGTTTCCTCTCCATGTCATTATTACTATTCGTGAATCATAAATCATTAATCGTAAATCAGCCTCTCGGCGCTCACTTAGGCGTAATTTATATGGCCGTCTTTTCCGGTGCTATTGCTTACTTTCTCTTTCAGCGCGCCCAGAAATCTATCGAAACATCAGAAGCTAATGTTTTTACCTATCTCATGCCCCTTTTCTCTACTCCCCTGGCTTATTTTTGGCTCAAAGAACCCATCACTTTACCCTTCGTCATCGGAGCTGTCATCATCGCTGCCGGTGTCACTATTAGTGAGATCAAGTAAATCTCCCTCCATCACCTTGTCTAGTTTGTACCAGCTTTTCTTCAACCGGTGATCCGTCACCCGGTTCTGCGGATAATTGTACGTCCTGATCTTCTCCGCCCGCATTGATTTCCCAATCACTGAACGCTGAACGCTAGTCTCTAGACGCTTCTTTTCGTCCTCTCTCTCCCACAACTCCCCCCGTAAGAGTTCCAGGGCAATTTTCCGGTTCTGCTCCTGAAATCTCTCCTGCCTGGACTGAACCACGATCCCCGTTGGCCTATGCGTCAACCGCACTGCCGTAGCCACTTTGTTCACGTTCTGCCCACCATGCCCCCCACCCCGAGTAAACTCCCACGCCAAATCATCCTCTCTTATATCCACCTGGGTCTCCGGTACTTCCGGTAACACTACCACCGACGCGGTAGACGTATGGATTCTCCCTGCCTTCTCCGTTTCCGGAATCCTCTGCACCCGGTGTACCCCCGTCTCCCACTTCATCCGATCATACGCCTCTTTCCCTTTTATCTTAACCACTCCATCATCAAGAACCTCTATTTTCCACTTTCTACTTTCTGCGTATCTGTCGTACATTCGTAGCAAATCTCCCGCCCAAATTTTGGCCTCGTCACCCCCCACTCCCGGCCGCACCTCCACAATCACCGCATTAAAGCTCTGCTCTTCCGGGCTCTTGTTCTCCTGCAGTTTTTTCCATTCAAAGTAGTCCACAATCTAAGCACGGGCTTTAACTCTCTCCAACATCTCCCGAATCGTCTTGGGTCTGGCAGCGTCCTCTGCTTCTTCTTGTTGTTTTTTAAGCAATTTCTTTTGTTTTTTAGACACTGGTTTACCCTGAGCGCCGCTAGCGCGAAGGGCTTGGAATCTCTCTACGCGCCCCAGAGTATCCACAAACCGCATTTCACCTGTAAAGAACGGGTGACACTTGGCGCAGATCTCCACGTGAATCTCCGGCTTGGTAGAACCGGTTGTAAACGTGTTCCCGCACGCACACACCACCTTCGCATCGGGATAATACGTGGGATGTCCTGTAGCCTTCATACGCCCTAATTATACCAAACCTACTTAGCCTCTTCTAGGGTCACTGTCATGGTCTTGGATTCTCCATCCCTCCACACTTCCACTTCTATCTTGTCACCCACCTTATGTTTTCCCACTTCCCCAGCGATATCTTTGGGCTTGATTATAATATCTCCCTCTGCCACACCGACTTTTTCAGCAGGTGAGTCTTTGATAACTTCCTGCACGTATGCCCCTTGCGGTACCTCGTTTAATAGCGCGGTTTTTTGGTCGACTATTCTGTACCGCACCCCCAAATATGGTCGGCTAAATTGGCCGGTTTTATTAAAGTTATCAATCGCGTCCTTTATGACGTTAATAGGAATGGCAAATCCGATATTCTGTCCTTCCGGAGAAATAGCAGTATTTACTCCGATCACCTGACCCGAGGAGTTAAGTAATGGTCCTCCCGAATTCCCTGGGTTAATTGCCGCATCCGTCTGAATCACGTTATCCAGCCGCTCTACAGCTCCCTCCAGCGGGCTACCAGCAGTAATTCCCCTTCCCAAGCCGGATACAACTCCGGTGGTAACTGTATGTCTAAATTCACCCAAAGCAGTTCCGATGGCTATCACCATCTGCCCCACTTTAAGCTTGCTGGAATCTCCCAACTCAACAGGTTTCAATTCTTTGGCGTCAACTTTCAAAATCGCCAAATCATTGGCCGGATCCCGATAAATCTTCTGCACCTCATATGTCTTGTCATCTTTAGTTACAATCTTGTAAGTCGCTTGCGTATCCCCAACTACGTGTTTATTCGTCACCACCAACCCGTCTTCCGTCAAAATAAATCCGGTCCCGATGTCTTGCTCGACCTTCTTCTGCTGTATTCTCCCCATTCCAAAAAAATCAAACGGGTCAATCTCCCTAAATATCTGGGTTTTTTTAATCCCCACCGTGACCACGCTTGGGCTTACTTTTTCCGCCACCTCAATTACCACATTCTCCTCCGTCACAATTTGAGTTTTTGAGTTTTGGAGTTCTTGAGTTTTTAATCTAGGCCAATATTTATCCAGTATTTTGTATCCCCAGATTCTGTCTCCCACCGCTCCGCCGAAAACCGCCCCAATAACAAGTATAGCTACGGCAAGTCTGACTAGTGTCTTCATAGCATCTCCACGGCTTTTTCTAATTGTAAATCATGGGATTCGTCTTTGTCATCTGGTTTTACTTCCACTTCCGGTTTGACGCCGATTTTATCAATCCACTCTCCGCTGGGCCGCAGCCACTTGGCGATTGTTACATGCAACCCCGCTCCGCCGGGAAAATCTTCCGGTTGTTGCACACTGCCTTTACCGAAAGTCTTTACGCCCACAATCTTAGCCCTTTTGTAGTCCTGCAAAGCTCCTGCCAGAATCTCCGCCGCCGAGGCCGAACCTTCGTTTACCAGCACCACCAATTTGGCTTTAAGCAATCTGCCATTGCGGTCCACTCTCCGGTTTTCCTTAGTTCCATCGCCATACTGCTGCACCACCACCGTTTTTCCGGGCGCCAAAAACTCACCGGCCATATACACCGCTCCATCCAAATACCCTCCCGGATTATTCCTCAGATCCAAAACGATCTTTTCATCCCTAATTTTAGCCACCGCCTCATTCCATTCTTCCTGCGTCCGGTCGCCAAACCTATTTAATTTCAAAATCGCCACCCCGTCTTTAAATTCTACGGTCACGCTTTTGACTAAAATCGTATCCCGCGTCAGGCTCACCTCAATAGGCTTGTCTTCACCTTTACGTACCAATGTCAACTCCACTGATGTCCCCTTTGGCCCCCGAATCATACTCACCGCTTCCGGCAAAGTCATTCCCTCCGTAGACTTGTCCTTGATGCGCACTATCAGGTCCCCCGCCTTCACTCCAGCTCTTTTGGCTGGCGTCCCCTCCAGAGGAGCCACCACGGCCAGTTTACTATCTTTAAATCCCAATTGGATCCCCACCCCCTCAAACACTCCGTCCAGCTCGTCTTTGGCTTCTTTATTCTGCGCTGTTGGCAAAAACACCGTGTATGGATCTCCCACCGCCGCTACCATTCCCGAAATCGCGCCCTCCACCATCTTTTGCGGGACCAGTTTAGATTTATCCACGTATTGCTCGTTCAACTTGTCCCATACTGTCCAAAACAAACCAAAATCAGCCGCCGTACTTTTCGGCGTCTCCCGAGTGACTACATCTAGTTTCCAATTTCTAATCTCTAACTTCAGCTTTTGCTCCCCAACCAAAAACCCACCATAACCCGCCAGCACCACCAACACTACAATCCATAAATTCTTGCGCATGTTTAATTACTCTACTACAGACCGGAGACAAAGGGCAAGAGTGCCAAATGCCTAGCCCTCTTTACTGCCGTGGCCAATGCTCTTTGGTGCCGTGAACACACCCCGGTTCTGTCGTGACTTAAAATCCGTCCCCGTTCTGAAATATATTTAGACAGCCCCGCCACTTCTTTAAAGTTGGGTTCTTTCTTCTCTTTGCAAAACTGGCAATTCCTGGCCACCCTGATAATTTTCTTCTTCTGCAACATGCTAGAAAGGGATATCCTCGGCTACTGCCGCTTCAGGTGCAGGAGCAGGAGCTACTTCAGCAACAGGTGTTTCCTCAACTCCATCTTGTCTTTTATTATCAAGTACCAGCATATCCTCAATCACAATTTCCGTCGCCTGCCGAGGTTGACCATCCTGGCCCGTCCACTGCCGCGTCTGCAATCGGCCTTCAACGTACACTCTCCGACCCTTAAACAGCAGCTGGCTGCATAGTTCAGCCAGCTTGTTCCACGCCACAATGCGGTGAAATTCTGTCTCTTCCCGCTTCTCCCCAGATTCCGTCACCCACGTCCGGTTAGTCGCCATACCCAAAGTACACACAGCAGTCCCCTGGGGCGTATACCGCAGCTCCGGATCCCGGGTTAGATTTCCAATCAGCTGAACTTTATTTAACGAACGCGTAGACACAAATGTCGCAAAATCTCTTTATCTATAGTTAACTTCTTGGTCAATTGTACCACCCCCGCCTCCGGAATTTCAACCACCCAATTCAAAAATATCGCTTCCCGGGTTTTGGCAATCGGATACGCCAATTGTTTCTTACCCATCTCCGTAAACTTTCCCAGTTTACCCTCTAGGGCTTTTACTAATTTCTCAATTTTTGCCTCGACACCCTCCGCCTTTTTAACCAAAACCGTCAAGTCATACTTATTCATGACCCTGATTATAACAAGAATTTAACGAAAATTTCAAACCTCAGTGTTAGTGTTACTCAACGTGTGATGCATCTCAATGCAGAAATACGACATAACCCACGGCGGTACAGAGACTAAAAGTCGGAGAACTTGAATCGGCAAATTGTCACCATTCCCCTGAATCTTGGCACTCACATCATCCAAAAATTCTGCCGCCTCCAAGAAGGAACCAGCGAGTTCTACTCGAATTGCCATGAGAGGGATTTTACACCCCCACCTTAAATTCCACCAATTGCAATAATCGTTACTATAGGTTATACTCAAAACATGGCTAATTGCTTTAAAGACGCACTTGAGTCTATGGGATTTAGCGGTGACTCAATAGAGGCGTTGCCCCCCACGGTTCATTCTCAAGACGCCATTTGGTTTGCCATCGACCTTGGACTGGAACCTGTAGCTTCCTGTGACGCAAAATTTGGCGGAAGCAGACAAGACGACGAGGGTATAGTTCTATATCGTCATGAGGGAGATAGAGATGGGCACGCTGAGTATGTATGTCCGATCAAAAATGTACTTTGGGAAATAGGTCCGTATGCCTTCATATATGCCATATTAATGAGACCTAACAATAATACTCCTCCAGAGGCCCCAGGTCTTTAAACTCCCACCTTAAATTCAACCACGTCGCCTTCTCGCATCACGTAATCCCGGCCTTCCAGCCGCACTTTCCCCACTTCCCGCGCCCCCACCCACCCCCCGAATTTCACAAAATCCTCCCAATTTACTACATCTGCTTTAATGAAATTCTTGGCAAAATCAGTATGAATTACTCCGGCGGCCGCTGGAGCCTTAGTTCCATTTTTAATGGTCCACGCCCGAGCTTCGATCTCTCCCGCCGTCAAAAATGTCATCAATCCCAAAATATCAAACGCAGCCGCAATCACCCTCTCCAAACCCGTCTTCTCTATGCCCAGCTGCTTTAAGTACTCCTTCTGTTCCTCCTCCGAAAGCGCCGCCAACTCCTCTTCCAGCTTTGCACAAATCCTTAGGCCCTCACCCGTCAGTTTATCTTCATCGGTATTTAAAACCACTATTTCCGGCTTGTTAACGATATTGCCCAGTTCTAATTCCAATTTCAAAATCTCGTAATCATCTTTGGGATTTGTTGATCCCGCACGAATAATATTCTCATCGTCAAAGTCCCGTATTAAATACAAAACCGCGTCTACTTCTCGAATGTGAGCCAGAAACTTATTACCTAGTCCTTCACCCTGACTCGCTCCTTTAACCAACCCCGCAATATCCACAAACTTCACCGTCGCCGGAACTATTTTTTCCGTCTTTACCACGTTTGCAAGAATTGCCAAACGTGGATCCGGCACCGGCACAATGCCCACGTTTGGCTCAATCGTGGCAAATGGGTAATTGGCCACCAATGCCTGTTGTTTCTTCAGCAGCGCATTAAACAACGTGGACTTTCCGACGTTGGGTAAACCAACTATACCAATCTCTAATCCCATGATCTACATTTTACTACCTAAATCAGTGTGCAAACGTCGAGCCCCTCAAAAGCGCCCCTCCGACGCGAGGACGTAGACCTCGGGAGGAGGTAAGCTGGCGTGGGGCCCACATTCGGCAACCCCACGATTCCTACTGATAATCCCATACCCGAATTATACTTTACTCCGCCCCCAGGGTGATCACCGCATCATAATCTGAATCCGCATCCAGACTCGCCGCTTCCGTAGCCAAGGTATATTCGTCCTCAACGTCTTTCTTCACTAGTTCATACACCGCCGTCTGGCCGTCTTTAACGGCAATTTCCGTTTCGGCAAAATCACCGTCGGCATTACCCGCTGCCACATCCACATAGCCCAATCCTTCCAACATAGTTTTGGCCTTAGCCGCGGCTCCCGCAACTCCACTCCCATTCAATACCTGGACTTTCAAATCTGCCCTTTTAACGTCAGTGGCAGGACTGGGAGAAGGGGTGGGACTGGTCTGTGCCACAGTAGTTTGAGTTTTTGCGTTTTGGAGTTTTTGAGTTTTCGCAACTAAATATCCAGAGACAGTTCCTACCAAAGCCCCCAATACAAAAGCCACCAATATCCACAACCACCCATTCTCCTTTTTGGGCTCTTCGGAAACCACCTGCACCGCTGGCGGCACGTCTTCCTTCACAGGTTCTACCGTCGGAGGAGCCTCCACTACCTGTGGCTCCAAAATCGGCTTCGCCTCTGCAGGTTCCTCCACCTCCACTTCGGTAATTACTTCCTCACTTACTTTGTCTTTCTTCGCAGGCATTACATTCAGCTTAAAGAATTTGTTACTATATGTCAATGTCAACCCTCATTGCCTTTTTCTCTCTTATCCTCTCCCTCCTCCAAACCTCTCCCATTCCCACGCCCTCACCTACCCCCACTCCCAAGCCCTCTCCTACCATACCACCGGTTATCCAAGGTCCCCCGGGAGCCGGCATTACCACCGCCACCGTCAAAACCGACAAAGGCAATTTCCGG
>Ga0209518_1000088_pt1 | contig 126965 bp, 145 predicted proteins | sample RifGroB1_FD_183993 | JGI IMG/M metagenome (GOLD analysis project Ga0209518, IMG submission 183993) | Groundwater microbial communities from Rifle, Colorado, USA - Groundwater B1 (SPAdes) (version 2) | ecosystem: Environmental > Aquatic > Deep subsurface > Groundwater | place: Rifle, Colorado...
GGGATGTCGAATGTCCGGATTCGCCGGCACGTCATAGTAGGGCTACTGCGGGAGCATCTCCGCACACTCGATTTCTATTAGTCGTGAGGTCACCCTCCAGGCCAGGTCTTACCTCGAGTAGGGTTCTTGGTGAGGGTACAACCCAGCCCGGACAACTGGAACCTCTTCAAGGAAGGGTAAGCGCTCCCGTAAGCCCTTCGACCTCACGAGACTTCAATGATGCCTTAGGCATCTGTAGCGATAACCCCCCGGTCGGCAACGATCGGGGGTGAGTATTTTTAGAAAGCCATTATCTTGACAATAGTTTTTTTTTCACTAAAATCTTAACTACCAACATGAACCTCAAACCTCTTTCCAACCACTTATTTATAGAAGCAATTGAGGAAGAAAAAATGTCCAAGTCCGGCATTGTTTTACCGGATACGGCCGAGAAAGAAAAACCCGTGAAAGGGAAAATTGTAGCTGCGGGTCCCGGGAAATTGAACGAAAAAGGCGAGCGGATGCCGATGGCAGTCAAAGTAGGCGACGTCGTGCTTTTTAAAAAGTATGGGCCAGATGAGTTTGAACTGGACGGGAAAAAATATCTGGTCGGCGACGAGGACGGTATACTTGCAATCATCGAATGATTGCAAGTAAATAAGACCTATTGGACTGATAAGTCCTATTAAAAATCATGGCTAAAAAAATTCTGTTTAACGAAGATGCGAGGGTGGCTTTGAAAAAAGGCATTGATAAGCTTGCCGAAGCGGTGCGGATGACGCTTGGTCCCCGCGGCCGGGCGGCGGTGATTGAAAAGGGCTACGGTGCGCCACAGGTCACTTTTGACGGCGTCACGGTCGCCAAAGAAATCGAGCTTGAGGAAAAATACGAAAACCTCGGCGCGGATTTTATCAAGCAGGCGGCCGAGAAAACGAACGACAACGTCGGCGACGGCACAACGACGGCGGTGGTTTTAGCCCACGCCATGATTGACGAAGGCGAAAAAGTCATCCGCGAAAAAGGCTTTAATGTCATTCAACTCGGCGAGGAATTGAGAAAAGCAAGCCAAACCATTGTTAAGGAACTTGAAAAACAAAAAGAGTTAATTAACGACAACAAAAAGGTGGAGGAAGTAGCTTCTCTTTCGGCCAAGGATAATGAAATCGGCAAGCTTATTGCCGAAGTGATGGAGAAAATCGGCAAGGATGGCGTGGTGACGGTGGAGGATTCCAATACCGTCGGCAATTCCTACGAAATGGTGGAAGGGATGCAGTTTGACCGCGGCTATATCTCGCCCTACATGATTACGAACGCGGAGCGGATGGAGGCGGTACTGGATGACCCGTATATCTTGGTGACCGACGAGAAAATTTCCGCGATTGGTGACTTACTGCCGCTTTTGGAAAAAATCGTGGCTAGCGGCAAAAAAGAACTTTTGATTATTGCCGATGATGTTGATGGAGAAGCCTTGGCGACTCTAATCGTGAACAAGCTTCGCGGTACGTTCAATGTCGTGCCGGTCAAAGCTCCAGGTTTCGGCGACCGGAAGAAAGAAATGCTGCAGGATATCGCGGTCGTGACAGGCGCCACGTTTATTTCCAAGGAAATCGGCAAAAAGATGGAGAACGCTGATTTGTCAGTTTTGGGCCGCGCTAAAAGGGTTATTTCCGACAAGGATAACACTACGATTGTGGGCGGCACCGGGGATAAAAAGACGATTGATGAGAGAATTCACCAGTTGAAAGCTGAAGTCCAGAGAACGGAATCCGATTTCGACAAGGAAAAATTACAGGAACGGTTGGGTAAGCTCGCCGGCGGAGTGGCCGTGATTAAAGTCGGCGCGCCCACCGAAACCGCCCAAAAGGAATTGAAGCAAAGAGTGGAGGACGCGGTTCACGCGACTCGGGCGGCGATGGAGGAAGGAATTGTCCCCGGTGGCGGCATGGCTCTGTTTCATGCCTCGCCCGCGGAAGGGGGAGACGATTCCACGGTTCACGGCGCGGCCCGGCTCATTATTGATAAAGCCCGCGAGGCGCCGCTTCGGGCCATTATTGAAAACAGCGGTCTTCAAGCCGAGGAGATTATCGGGAAATTAAGGAGCGAAAAGAACATCTGGACGGGCTTCAACGCGATTGACAACAAAATTACCAATTTGAAGGAAGCAGGCATTATTGACCCTTTGAAGGTAACCAAAACCGCCTTTTTGAATGCGGTTTCGGTCGCGGCTAATTACCTCACGGTGGGTGTGGCGATTACCGATATTCCCGAGAAGAAAGAAGCACCTCCTGCCGGCGGCGGCATGGGAATGGGTTATTAAAACACTAAAAACTCTGCCTACCGGCAGGCAGGCCTTTATAAAATGAGGGTTTTTGACTATTTTACTTGACTTTTACGGCGGTTGGGTTACAATGGGATTATTAGCCTAATGAAGCGGGCTATTTTTTTTGGATATGACTACAGTAATTACAGCAGCCGTATTGGCCGCGAGACTGATTATTGCTCTCGGGTTTTTGCCTACGGCCGTTGCAGAAGACAAAAATCCGAGCGATCCAGCGCCCAAGGCCGTCCAAATCGTTGTCACGGCCTATTCCTCGAGCCCCGACGAGACCGACAGCACGCCCTTTATTACCGCTTCCGGTAAGACCACCGGCGACGGGATCCTCGCGAACAACTGCCTGCCTTTCGGCACGGAGGTGAAAATTCCCGAGCTTTTCGGCGAGAAGATATTCGTCGTGGAAGACCGGAAGCATTCCCGCTACAGCTGCAACTGGCTTGATGTTTGGTATCCGACTAAAGCCGAAGCAAAGAAATTCGGCATCAAGAAGGAGATAGAAGCGCTGGTTTTCTAACCGGCGCTTTTGCTATAATTTAGAGACCATGAACGCAACGACCATTATTTTGATAGTTGTCGGCATAATTCTGCTTTGGCTCGTTTACGTTTTCAACAGCTTTATCCGCCTGAAGTACCGGGCAAAAGAAGCCTGGGCTGACATTGAGATTCAGCTCAAGCGCCGTTATGATTTAATCCCGAACGTAGTGGAAACGGTGAAGGGTTACGTGAGGCACGAGCGGGGAACGCTTGAAAAAGTGACCGAGGCGCGGACCAAAGCCATGAATGCCGACGGTTTGCACGAGAAAGCCGGTGCCGAGAATATGCTCTCAAACACTTTAAAAACCCTTTTTGCGGTTTCGGAAAATTACCCCGACCTCAAAGCCAACGCGAATTTTTTGGACCTCCAGCGGGAACTGGCTGATACCGAGAATAAAATCCAGGCGGCCCGCAGATTTTACAACGGTCAGGTTTTAGAACTGAACACGAAAATTGAAACTTTCCCTTCGAATATTATTGCTCGGACGTTTAATTTCCAAAAAGCGGAATTTTTTGAAACCAAAGAAGAACTTGAACGGGAACCAGTAAAAGTCAGGTTCTAGTATGACCTCGCTTTATACGCACAAAGCGTCTAACATCAGAAAGACGTGGTTGCTTTTTACCTTATTTTTCGTAATTGTCATCGGTATCGGCTGGGCGTTTTCCCGCGTCTACGGCAGTCCGGGAATTTTGTACTTTGCGGTGATTTTCTCGGTTTTAATGAGCGTCATAAGTTACTGGTACTCGGACAAAATCGTGCTCCGGATGACCAAAGCCCGTCCGGTTACGCAAGAGAATGCCCGGGAGCTTTGGAATGTTGTTGAAAATCTCGCGATTACCGCGGGGCTCCCGATGCCCAAGGTTTATTTGATAGATGAGAGGGCGCCCAATGCTTTCGCTACCGGCCGCGACCCAAAACATGCGGTGGTGGCGGTCACAAGCGGGTTACTTGAACGGCTTGACCGGTCAGAGCTTGAGGGAGTTATTGCCCATGAACTTTCCCACATCGGCAACCGGGATATGCTCGTTTCAACCGTTGCGGTAATTCTCGTCGGCTTTATCGCCATTCTTTCTGATATTTTTCTGCGGTCAATGTTCTGGCGCAGCGCTGGCCGAAGGCGGAACAGTGCGGGCGGCCTAATGCTTCTTGTAGGCATAATTCTTTCAATTCTTGCGCCGATTTCAGCAATGCTCATTCAACTTGCAATTTCCCGCAAGCGCGAATTTTTGGCTGATGCTTCGGGCGCGCTTTTAACCCGTTATCCTGAAGGGCTCGCAAGTGCCCTAAAAAAAATCGCAAGCGACCCCACGCCTCTACCCGGTGCCACGAACACTAATTCCCACCTCTGGTTTGATGATCCTTTCACCCACGGTTTGGGCGGCAGAAAAACATCTCCGCTTCATCGCTTATTTATGACTCACCCACCGGTCGAAGAACGTATAGCGGCCTTAAAAGGGATGAAAGCTTAACCATGCGCAAAGGTTGGGATTTATGGGCGGAAGGGAAATACTTTGATTTTTGGTCGGTTAATCATTTTTTGAGCGGGGTGATGGTGGCCGCGGCATTGCTCTTGCTCAACGTCTCCTTTTGGCCGGCGTTCGTCATTGCCTTTTTGATTTTCGTCGCTTATGAGCTTTTTGAAGTGGCGCTCCAGATTGGGGAGCATATGACGAACCGCGTGACCGATATTGTCGTTGACGTTGCCGGTTTCTTTGCCGCCGCTTATATTTTTCTAGTTCTTCAAAAACCTTTGAGCGTGACGTTCCTCGTCATTATTGTTTTATTAATTTTGGTTTTGACAATTTTGGGTTACGATGCCTGGGTGAAGCGCACTAAAAGGAGAGGAAAGGAGCCGGTTGATATTAAGGAAATCTACAAGTAATATTTTGAAAGATTACGGAGGGGTCGCATAGCCCTGCCTGCCGCCTGCCTGCCGGTAGGCAGGGCAGGCGGAGGTCTAGTGCAATCCTATTTGGAGGGGTGCAGGAGCGGTTTAACTGGCGGTCCTGGAAAGACCGTATGTCGAAAGGCATCGAGGGTTCGAATCCCTCCCCCTCCGCTTATGCAAGCCGTAATTTTAGCCGCTGGCGAAGGAATGAGGTTAAGACCACTGACTGATGCTATTCCGAAGTGCTTGCTTAAAGTCGGTAAGAAAACGATTTTAGAGCATATTTTTTCCCAGCTGCCGCAGGAAATTCACGAAGTTGTTCTTGTGGTCGGTCACCTGAAAGGCGAGATAAAAAAACAAATCGGCACGAGCAACGGAGGCCGGCGCATCCAATATATTGAACAGACCGAGCGGCTCGGTACCGGTCACGCGCTCTCCATCTGCAAAGACGTTTTAAACGACAGCAAGTTTCTCGTGCTCATGGGCGACAATCTTTATTTCAAAAAAGACATTGAAAATTGCCTGCGCCACGATTTATGTCTTCTTGCCCAGAAATTGGAGTCGCCGGAGCGCTTCGGCGTCTTGAGAATTGAAGACGGGATTCTGCGGGACATTATTGAAAGCCCGAAGTTATCAGTTGGGACACTCGTAAACTGCGGTCTCTACGTACTGGACAAAAGAATTTTTGATTATCCGCTCGTGTCTATCGGGTTGAACGAGTACGGTTTGCCGCAGACAATCGTCAAAATGTCCAACCACCATCCCGTCGGAATTGAAAAAGCCAATTTCTGGCTTTCTATCAACACGGTTCAGGATTTGAAGCAGGCGGACAAGTATTTGAAGAAAATTTACGTTTAATCTTTCGCAAAAAGTTTTAACAAATTAAAAGTTATCCACAGATTTTGTAAAAAAACCTAAATGAAAAGGTTTATAATTAATACGTAAACAATTCGGCAGCTTGGTCGACTGTCAATAAAAGAAAAAACTTTTTTAAAACAGTTTTTCTGAAATAGAATGGCAAAAAGAAGGAGAGCTAAAAAAGCAGCGCCGCGCAGGAGAAGGAGAGCGGCAAAGCGCAGAAGGAGATAAGCTCAGCAGGTACTTACAATTACCCCGTGAGATGATACTATTTGTCCCACGGGGTAATTTTTGAAAAATATGGCGAAGAAAAACTTATTAATAATAGTTATCTTGATTGTTGCAGTGATTATCGCGGTTTTTGCGTTTGGTAATAAAGCCGATAATAATCAGGAAGCAACACCCGGATCTCAAATACCGGTGCCGGGCAATACAATTTTTTATACCGATAGCGGTTTCTCGCCGAACCCCCTCACTGTCAAACTAGGTGAAACGGTAACTTTCATAAATCAGAGTTCCAATCCTTTCTGGCCGGCTTCCGCCATGCACCCGACCCATAAAGTTTACCCGGGCTCTGACATTGAAAGGTGCGGCACCGCCGAAGAGCCGAATATATTTGACGCCTGCCGCGGGATTCCCGCCGGCGGCTCGTGGTCTTTCACATTTGACGAAATCGGCAGCTGGAACTACCACAATCATTTGAACTCAAGTCATTTCGGGAAAATTGTGGTCGAGTAGCGGAACTTTTATTTTTTACGTCAGACACTCTTCGGCTCGGGCGATTTCGTCCCGCTTCGGCGGGACTCAACCCTTCGCTCGCTTTAGACCGAGCACTCAAAGCATTGAGTGCTCGGTAGCTCGCTCACCCTAAAGGGCTCCGCCGAAGAATGGTATTGAGAGTCTGACTTTAAAAAATAAAAGTTCTGCAGGATTACTTGATTGGTTATTAATTGTTAAACGAAGCGGTTTTTATTAAGGAAACCGACTGTAGGTTTTTCACGCACTAAGCGAAGCCATTACCCCTGACGGCAACTCTCGGAGGCGAAAAAGATTGGTTCCGCGAAGCGGATTTTTCGCCGAGAGCGTAGCGGTGCGGCTTGTTGCTGGAGCAAGCCGACACCCGGTGACGGAAGAGGTGATGGCTGAACGATCTTGTTTGATTTTGAGCGTTAAAATAAGGTAAACTTCCTATTAATGGCTCGCGAAACCGACCTAATTAAAGAGAGGTTGGACTTGGTTGAATTCCTGCGTTCTTACCTGAAAATTACGCCCGCCGGCAAGAATTTCCGGGCGCTCTGTCCATTCCACGCCGAAAAAACCCCTTCTTTCATTGTCTCGCCGGAACGGAAGATGTGGCACTGCTTCGGCTGCGGCTTGGGCGGCGACATCATCGGATTCCTCATGCGCTACGAGAACCTGGAGTTTCCGGAAGCGCTCCGGTTCTTGGCCGAGAGAGCCGGCATTCCAATGCGGAGCTTGGACCCGCTCCAAGAGAAGCAATTCGGCGTTCTTTACTCACTCCAGGGGGCGGCCAAGGATTTTTACCGGGAGCATTTGGCAAAAAATGAAAAGGCCCGCGGCTATCTTAAGGAACGAGGTTTGAACGACAAAACCATTGAGGAGTTTGAACTAGGGCTTGCGCCGGGCGGCGACTCCTTGACCCTCCACCTCATTAAAAAAGGATTTGACGTGAGCGATATTGTGCGAGCGGGTCTTGCCCACAAGAGCACGAGCGGAATGCTGCGCGACCGGTTTGAGGGCCGAATCATTTTTCCGATTGTAAATCACGTCGGTAAAATCGTTGCCTTCACCGGCCGGCTGCTCGACGAATCGGTAAATCAGGACCGGCCCAAATATTTGAATTCGCCCGAAACGCCGATATTCAACAAATCCAAAATTCTTTTCGGTCTCAATAAGTCCAAAAATGAAATCGCGAAGGTTCGGAGTGTTTTTTTGGTTGAAGGTCAGATGGACTTTCTTCTCGCTTGGCAGGCGGGGACGCAGAACGTCGCGGCCGTCTCCGGCACTGGTCTCACTAATTTCCATCTTGAGCGCTTGCGGCGTCTCGCCGATACCGTCCTTTTGAGTTTTGACAACGATGAAGCTGGCTTGAAAGCTTTGGAACGCTCTTTGGACGTTTTCAATAATTACGATTTTCACATTAAGGTCATTGATTTGGGGATTTATAAGGACCCGGGCGATGCCTGCAAAGCCGAACCTGATTTTCTAGTGAAAGCGCTCGAGAATTCAAAGCCGGCTTTCGTCTACATTTTCAGCCGTTATTTCAAGGAGGCGCCCCGGGATGTCGCGAGTAAAAAAAGATTAGTGAGAGAAATGCTCCTCAAAATCCGAAAAATCAGAAGCCAAGTTGAACAGGCAAGCTGGATTAAGGAGCTCAGTGTTCATTCCGGCATTTCGGAGACGGCCTTAGAGAGCGAACTCCAAAATCTGCCCTCCGTTGAAACAAGGAGAACGGAAACAAGCGAAAAACCGCCTGAAGCTGCAATTCCCCGCATTGACTTGATCTCAAGCCGCCTGTTATCCTTGGCTTTCGGTGATGCTGTACTCCTCAAAACAGTGGATGGTTTGAGGGATTGGCTGCCGGATGACTGGCGGCGGGTTTTGGAAAATCCGCAAGACGAAAAACTCGGTTTGATTGAAATGCGTTCGAGCTACGAGTTTGCCCTAAAGGAACCCGAGATTTTAAAAACCGAATTCAATGAACTGGTGAAACAACTCCAGATTGAATCGCTAAAGCGCCAAATGGAAGAACTCCGTGAAGAAATCCGTCTCGCCCAGAACAAAGGTGACGACGATGCTCTTTCGGAAGTAATGGTGAGATTTAACGTTTTGGCGGGAAGACTGCAGAACCTTAAATGAAAAAAAGACAAAAAAAGGTAAAGAAAATTAAAAAGGGAAAGAAAAAAACCTTGCGCAAGCCCGCGAGGGAAGCGGTGAGAAACAGAATCCTTAAAATCGGTGAGGATTATCTTGAAGCGCTTGAAGATTTAATAAGGCGCGGCCGGGGCCGGGGATTCGTGACCGACGCCGAAGTGCTGAATTACTTCCCGAAAATAGAGCAAAACCTCGGTTTCTTGGAGAAGGTCTACGACCGGCTGGAGAAAGAAGGCATTAAGGTCAGGGAATCCGGGTCAATCATCGCCGGCGGCGAAGAAATCAGCGCCAAGGAACTATCGGACGCGACGCGAATTGACCAGAATCTGCCGGATGCCGTTCAGATGTACCTGAAAGAAATCGGCCGGACGGCGCTTCTCACTTCCAAAGAGGAAAAAGAACTCGCCCGCCGGATTGAAAAAGGCGACGAGATTTCCAGAAAGAAACTTATTCAGGCGAACCTCCGGCTTGTCGTGTCGCTTGCCAAGCGCTACGTGAACCGCAGTCCGCATCTTTCCATTCTTGATTTGATTCAGGAGGGGAACATTGGCCTTTCCCGGGCGGTGGATAAATTCGATTACCGCAAGGGGTTCAAGTTTTCCACTTACGCCACCTGGTGGATTAGGCAGGCCATTACAAGGGCGCTTGCCGATTACTCGCGGACCATCCGCATTCCGGTGCATATGGTTGAGACCATCACCAAATACACCCAAACCAAACGCCGGCTGATGCAGGAGCTCGGCCGCGAACCGCTGCCTGAGGAAATCGCAACGGAAATGAATTTGGACGTGGAGAAAATCCGCTACATCCAGAAAATTTCCCAGGAAGTGATCTCCCTTGAATCGCCGGTTGGCGACGACGATGAGGATTCCACTCTCTCCGACTTCATCAAGGATGAAACGAGTTTAAGCCCAGACCAGCTTGCGAGCCAGGCGCTTTTGAAGGACCAAATCCGGGAAATTTTGGGCGACCTCACCGAACGGGAGCGGAAAATTCTTTCGATGCGGTTCGGTTTGGACGACAACATCACTCACACCTTGGAAGAAGTGGGAAAAGTTTTCGGCGTGACCCGCGAGCGCATCAGGCAGATTGAAGCGAAAGCTCTGGATAAAATCCGGCAGCATCATAAATCCAAAAAACTGGAAGGATATTAAGCAAATGTCTAACAAAACACTTTTTGTTGTCGGTTTAATATTGTTTTTAGGTCTCGGTTCTTCGGCCCTCGCCCACGAAGATGCCTCGGGTGCGAGCATTGACTTAGGAGTGGGAAATCCTTTGATTTTGCCCGCCAACCCCCTTTATTTTTTTAAAGAACTGGGTCGCGATGTCAGACGTTTATTTACCTTCAACAAGGAGGCGAAGGCGCTTTTGGAATTGGAAATTTTGAACAAGAAAGCCGCGGAAATTAAATCTCTGGAAGAAAAGGAAAAAACCGAAGACGTCGTGAAAGCCATTCAGAAATATAAAAAGAGCGCTCTATCCCTCGCCGGACGGGTAAGCTCGCTAAAGCAAAGCGAGGCGGTGAAATATGAAAAACTGGTCGGCCTCTTGACCGACAAGCTTTTGAGACACCACGAACTTTTTGTGGAAATTTTGAGCCATAATGAGGATTTTAAGAAAGAAATAGAAGACACAAGAATCGTTTTGGATAAAGTAAGCGTCGCCATGGTGGTGAATTTTGAGAATCCGAACGATTTCAAGAAAATTTTCGAGGAGGCGGTGGCAAATTACAAAGACGGCACCCTTAAGGAGTTTAACGCCGTTCATGTTTTAGACAGAATTGAAGACCAACTGCCGGAGGAGGTGCGGGATAAAATCGTCTCCCTCAAAGACGATTTGATTTTGAGGTTTGAGGGCCGGTTTCGGGCCGAATCAAACGAAGATTTCATTAAGGTCCTGGACGAACTGACCATTAATAACCTCGAAGAACTAAAAGTTTTTGACGAAGTGAGGGAAAAGATCAGTGATTCCGGCCTGAAAAGCAAAATGAACTTAGTCCGGCAAAAAGCGTTTCTTGCTGCTGAAGAAAACGCTCTTACTGACCAGAGGGCGGCTGCCGAAATAATCGGTGCTGCCGAGGCATCAGTCCTGGAACTGGAAGGAAAAGTCGCCGCATCCGGCGCCGAGACGCAGAAGTCGGTAAGGAATCTTTTAGAAAAAGCCGATTTCCATTTTGAACAAGCCAAGAAATTTTTTGATGGCGGTGAGTATGGTTCGGCCTTCGGCCAGGCGACCGCGGCTCTCGCGGAAGCGGAGAACGGTTTGGACCAGCTCGGCAAGGGGAGCGAGGATTTGTCTTCGGAAAATCTTGATTTAAGGAAGGAGTTCGACGAGTTGAAAGCCCGAGCTAAAGCGGAGAATCTGACCCCGGATGTCGTTCCTGACCTCTACGAACTTTTTGACGAGGCGGAAAAGCAAGTACTTGAGGCGAAGGCTGTAGAGAGCTTACGGGCGGTGAAAATTCTCCTGGCTGAGATTGAAGCGAAAATCCGGGCGAGAGAAAATTAATAAATGAAATCCGAGGATATAAGAAAAAAATTTCTGGAGTTTTTCGCAAATAGGGGACACGCTATCGTGCCTTCGTCCTCGCTTATTCCCGATGACCCGTCGGTGCTCCTCACCACCGCCGGCATGCAGCAATTCAAGCGGTATTACACCGGCGAACTTGACCCGATGAAGGATTTTGGGAGCTATAACACGGCTTCGATTCAGAAATCGTTCAGAACTTCGGATATTGACGAGGTCGGCGACGAGTCACATCTCACCTTTTTTGAAATGCTCGGGAATTTCTCGTTCGGTGGGTATTTCAAGGAGAAGGCGGTAGAGTACGGCCGCGAATTCATTGAGGACGTGATGGGTTTGAAAATAGATTACGTAACGGTTTTTGACCCGACCAAGGTGCCGGCGGGCGACTGGCGGAAAGGCGTTCCCCGCGATGACGAATCGCGTGCCATTTGGGAAAAACTTGGCGTTAAAGATATCCGCGCCGAGGGGACGGAAGTGTTTTGGGGGCCGACCGGAGCGGAGGGACCCTGCGGTCCGACCACGGAAATTTATGTAAACGGCGTGGAGGTTTGGAACATTGTTTTCAACGAGTTCTATTGCGATAAAAACAGGAAGTTAGCGCCTCTAAAAACGCCGGGCGTGGATACCGGTATGGGTTTGGAGCGTTTGGCGATGGTTGCCCAAAATGTGCCGACCATTTTTGAAACAGATTTGTTTAATCCATTGATTAGTCTTATATCTGGGAAATTGCCTATGCGTGTACGACGTATAATTTCAGATCATATCCGAGGCATAGCCTTTTTAGTTTCCGATGGAGTGCGTCCATCGAACAAAGATGCTGGATACATGCTTCGTAGATTAATGAGGCGGGTTATTGCTTATGCTTACAGAGATAATATTGGTTCTCCGCCGCAGGATATATTGAGACTCGTAGTCGACCAATACAGAAAGTTTCCTGATTATCGTAATTTGAATTCAGATATCGTTATTAAAGTCTTTAGCGAAGAGTATGAAGGATATAAGGAAAAAGTTGGTCCAGAAATTAAAGCTACAGAGAAGATTTTTTCTGAGTACAAAGCACAGGGGAAAAAATTAATCCCTCCCGCGGTTATTTTCGGTTTACATCAAAGCGCAGGTGTTACTTTTGATATATCAAGCGATATAGCGGAAGAATTAGGGGTAGAAGTTGACAGGAAGGCATTTGAGCAAGATTTGGATCGCCATAAGAAAATATCCCGTGCCGGGGGTGAGAAAAAGTTCGGCGGCCACGGCCTCATATTGAATACCGGTGAGCTTAAAGCGGGAAGCGAGGAGGAACTGAAAAAAGTGACGCGGCTTCACACCGCCACTCACCTTTTGAACCAGGCGCTCCGCGACGTTTTGGGAAAAGATGTTCGGCAGATGGGTTCGGATATCACCGTAGAACGGACGCGTTTTGACTTCACATTCCCCAGAAAAATGACCGCGGACGAGGTAAAGAAAGTAGAAAAAATCGTAAATGAAAAAATAGAGGAGAATTTGCCGGTGGGTTTCAAGGAAATGCCGAAAACCGAAGCGGAGGCAACCGGCGCCCTGCATTTTTTCAAAAGCAAGTACCCGGAACGGGTAAAGATTTATTATGTCGGCAAATCATTGGAGGATGCCTGGAGCAAAGAGTTCTGCGGCGGTCCGCACGTGACCCGTATCGGCGAGATCGGCAAATTCAGAATCATCAAGGAAGAAGCATCTTCGGCCGGCGTCCGCCGAATACGCGCAATCGTGGGATGAATTTGAGCCAAATAATAAAAAAAGGCGGCGTTGGCGTCATCCCGACCGACACCGTTTACGGCATCGTCGGTTCGGTTTTCTCCCGCAGAGCGGTGGAAAGGATTTACCGCTTGCGCAAACGCGACCGCCGAAAGCCGTTTATTGTTTTGATTTCCGGATTTGGCGACCTGAAAAAATTAAGCGTAAAACCGAATAAGGAAACGACATCTCTTTTGAAAAAACTGTGGCCGGGGCCGGTAAGCGTGATTTTACCCTGCAAAAACAAAAAATTCGCTTATATTCACCGCGGCACAAGTTCCGTTGCTTTTCGTCTACCTAAGGACATTTGGCTCCGGAATTTTTTGAAGAAAACCGGGCCGCTTGTCGCGCCTTCCGCCAATTTAGCCGGCAAACCGCCGGCTAAAACCATTGCCGAAGCGAGAAAGTACTTCGGAAACAAGGTTGATTTCTATTTTAATAAAGGCAGACGCGGGGGAGCGCCTTCAACTCTTGTGGAGATAAAGAGGTAGGGATTATACTCTAAAACGGATGAAGACGGAGAAAAAAATATTCCTGGAGAAAAAAGATGATGTTCAGTTCGCACTCCAGGCACTTCGTGAGACGCCGGCCGAACTGGTTATTTTAAACATTCCCCAGGAGTCGGTTTTAGGCAGAACCATAGATAATTTTCATACTCTAAAGAACAAAGCATCGGTTTTTCAGAAAGAAATTTCCATTGAGTCCTTAGACGATAAAATTTTGGAGATGGCAAACGCTGCCGGTTTAAAAAGCTTGAACCCGCTTTTTCGCCGAAGCGAAAAATTAATCTCCGACATTGTGCTGAAATCAAAACCGGTTCCTAAGTTCAAGGCCCCGCGGAGGCTGGAAACTGAAGTTGAAGCTCCGCCGGAGGTAAAGCCGAAAATTGAAAAGAGGCCGGAATTGCCGAAAGTTTTCTTTGAGCCGAAAGAACCGTCCCCGAAAGTAATTTCTTTCCAAGAGCCAAGAATCATCATGAAGCGGCCGAAATCGCGGATGAGGCGATTCGTTTTCGTTGCCTTTTTGGTTCTGTTTGTTTCCGGCGTTTTCATTTTTGCGACGAACGTTTTACCCAAAGCGAATATCACTATAACCCTCAAAAAATTTCCAACATCTTTCAACGAAACAGTTTGGGCCGAAACGTCGGCGAAGGAAGCTGATGCCGGAACTAATATTATCTTGCCAGCCGAACTTATCGCCGCCAAGAAGAATTTGACGATGAATTTCCTGGCCACCGGCAAGGAAGAAGTGGAGCGCAAAGCCAAAGGGATGCTAACTGTTTACAACGCTTTCAGTTCCGAGCCCCAGGCGCTTGTTGCAAACACGAGATTTCTTTCACCTGACGGGAAAATTTTCCGCCTGACTGCGAAAGCCACCGTCCCCGGCGCGAAAATCGTGGACAATAAAATCGTGCCTTCGAAAATTGACGTGGCGGTGACTTCCGACAAGCCCGGCGAGGAATACAATGTGCCAGCCTCCGCGAAATGGCGGATTCCCGGGTTTCAAGGAACACCCCGCTATGAAGGTTTCTACGCCGAATCCGTGAGCGCCATGAGCGGCGGCTTTGTGGGCGAATTGCCCACGCCGACCGAAAACGATTTAGAGAAAGCGAGGACCGTAGTGACGGAGACTTTGAAGAACGCTCTCACGAACGAAACCAACATTCTTATTACTTCGCGCTTCAAGCTTTTTGACGAAGCGAAGCAATTTAGGTTTTTGACCGAACGGATTGACGAAGCCGATGAGGACGGCAATTTCGGCTTTTTCGGCGAAGCCGAACTCAAGTATCTGGTTTTTGAGGAAAAAATGCTGAAGAGTGTTCTGGAAAATAAATTGAGGTCCGCCGTGCCGGAGAAAAAAACGAGCGTCCGAGATTTTGCTTTGGAGTATGCTGAACCGAAAGTTGATTTTGCCTCCGGTCGGCTGGAGTTTAATGCCTCCGGCTCCATTGTTTTTACTTCCGCGATTGAAGCTAATAAACTCAAGGCGGAACTCGCTGGCCTTAGCGAGGAAAAATTGCGGCAGACGGTTTTTTTCCTGCCCGGCCTTGAAAAAGCGAACGTTTCCCTTTGGCCGTTTTGGGTCGGCCGCGTGCCCAAAAACGAAGACCGCGTGAAAATTGAGATAAATTGACAATAATTTTTGATTTTGATAGGATTTCAAACTGACATCGTTAAATGACGCGTGAGCAAAAAGGCGTAAAAGCCGAGGGTATGGTTTTTGAGGCGTTGCCGGGACTCCTGTTCCGAGTCCGTCTGGACGACGGCAAGGAAGTGCTCGCCCATCTCGCTGGCAAAATGAAAATCAACTACATTCGCGTTATTCCCGGCGATCGGGTGATCGTGGAAATGCCCAGCGCCGAAGACAGACGCGGCCGCATCGTGAGACGATTCTAGATTTTATGAAAGTCAGGACTTCGGTCAAGAAAATCTGCAGCAACTGCAAGATAGTCCGGCGCCACGGCCGACTTTACGTTATCTGCAAGAATCCGAAGCATAAACAAAAACAAGGTTAATTATGAGAGTAGTTGGAGTAAATATTCCCGACAATAAAAAAGTAGAAATAGCTTTGAGCTATCTTTACGGCGTTGGCCGTTCGCTTGCGGAGAAAATTTTGGCGGAAGCGGGCATTTCGACCGGAAAGAGAGCGAAAGACCTGACCGCCGAAGAGGTGAATAAAATCCAATCCATTCTTGAAAAAAAGTACAAGGTGGAAGGAGAACTTCGCCAGATTGTGAAGCAGAATATTTCCCGCCTGAAGGAAATTCAGGCCTACCGCGGCTTGCGCCACGTAAAGAAACTGCCGGTGCGGGGCCAGCGGACAAAGAGCAATTCAAGAACGGTCCGCGGCAACGTCCGGAAAACGGCCGGTAGCGGCAAGAGAAAAGTTGAACTGAAATAATTATGGGAAAAAAGAAAGTAATCCAAAAATCGGAAACGGAAGCCGTGAAGGAGCCAGTTGTGACTAAAAAAAAGACCGAGGGCGCCCAGACAAGGTACGAGAAGGGTTTTATTTACATCCAGGCCTCCTACAACAACACGCTCCTTACGGTCACCGACGACAAAGGCAATGTTTTGACTTGGCTCTCCGCCGGCAGTTTGGGTTTCTCGGGACCGAAAAAAGCCACTCCTTTCGCCGCTTCCAAGGTAGCGGAGGCGATTGTGGAAAAAATTCAGAAATCGGGTCCGTCCACGGTTGAGGTTTTCGTGAAAGGCGTCGGTTCCGGCCGGGACGCCGTGCTCCGCTCACTCGCGGCCCAGGGATTGAACATTGTCTCCATTAAGGATATCACTCCGATTCCCCACAACGGTCCGCGGCCGAGAAAAGTCAGGCGAGTTTAGGTAATTCAAATTAGCTATGAGAAAAATAACCGAAAAAAAGGAGAGGTATTTAGGCGTCAAGCTTTTTTTGAAGCCGGAGCGCTGTTCGAGTCCCAAGTGCGTGATGATCCGCCGGCCTTACCGGCCAGGCGTCCACGGCGCAAAAAGAAGGGGGCCGGTTTCCGATTACGGCCGGCAGCTCCGGGAAAAGCAGAAAATTCAGATTGTCTACGGCCTCACGAACCGCCAGATGTGCAACCTTTTCAAGGAGCCATTAGGGAAAATTCTTTTGATTTTAGAGCAGCGGCTGGACAGAGTAGTGTATCTTTTGGGTTTGGCGCCCTCGCCCCGGGTCGCCCGGCAGTTTATTTCCCACGGCCATATTCAGGTGAATCAAAGGAAGGTGACAATTCCTTCCTTCCATGTTAAAGTGGGTGACATTGTGGGTATTCGGCCCGAGTCGCGGAAAGCCAAAATTTTTGAAGGCCTACCAGAGAAATTGAAGCAGTACCAACCGCCGGCCTGGCTTGAACTCAATAAAGAAGAACTGAAGGGCAAATGTGTCGCGAACCCGCGGGCCGAAGAAATAAACCTTGGCGCTGACGCCAATTTAGTCGGTCAGTTTTATTCAAGGTGAAATAATTTTACTTATATGAAGTATTCACATCTGAGCGAAACAGTATCGATTAAAAAAGTTTCCGAAGACGGAAAAAAAGGGGTTTTTCACGTTGAGGGCCTCTATACAGGTTACGGTCAGACGGTCGGCAACGCCTTGCGCCGTGCCCTTCTTTCGTCGCTTCCCGGCGCGGCCATAACCCAGATTAAAATCAAAGGTGTGGACCATGAATTTTCAACGCTGCCCGGCATGGTGGAAGACGCCGTTGAACTCACGCTGAATTTAAAAAAAGTCCGGTTTCATTTCTTCGCCGACGAGCCGCAGACTTTGAAACTCCACGTCAAAGGCGAGCGCGAAGTGAAGGCGGGTGACATTGAGTCGACGACGCTCGTCAGAGTGGTAAATCCCGAGCTTCGCATCGCCACTTTAACCAAGAAAAACGCCGATTTGGACATGGAGCTTACGGTTGAAAAAGGTTTGGGCTACGTGCCTTCGGAGTCGCGCCGCCTAGAACGGCTCTCCGTGGGAACCATCGTGCTTGATGCCATTTTTTCGCCGGTCACGCGGGTTGAATTTTCGGTGGAGGATATGCGGGTCGGCGAACGCACCGATTATAACCGCTTGGAACTTGAAATCGAAACTGACGGGTCCTTAAGTCCCTCGGAAGCGCTCCATAAAGCGGCCAATGTTCTGAAGGATCATTTTGAAAAAGTTTCAGACATTCCGGTTGTTAAAGTTGAAACGGAGGCCATGCCTACCGGCAGGCAGGCGCCGAAAGAAGGTAGCAAGAAAAAACCGAGAGCGAAGAAGGCGAAATTATGAGGCACTTAGCGAAGGGCAGAAAATTCGGCCTCACAAAAGGTAAGAGAAAAGCGTTTTTGAAAACGCTTGCGGGGAATTTCATTAAAAAAGAGAGAATTGTGACGACCGAGGCGAGAGCCAAGGAAATCCGGCCGCTCGTCGAGCGGTTTGTAAGCTACGGCAAGCGCAGAAATTTGCAGGGACTTCGGCTTCTTCTTCAAAAACTTCCCAAAGAAGCCGCTTATAAGGTTTATTACGAAATTGCCCCCCGTTATGAAGGTCGCCGCGGCGGCTACGTTAGAATCGTGAAGCGCGCGGCCGCGAGGCGCGGCGACGGCGCAAAAATGGCCACCATTGAATTCGTTTAACTATGGCCGAATACGTTATTGACGCAAAAAACAAAAAACTCGGACGACTGGCGAGCGAAATCGCGGTTATTCTCCAAGGCAAAAAAAATCCGACCTACGAACCTAAAGAAGCCGGCAGCGACCGCGTCGTCGTAAAAAACGTGGCCGGTTTGACTTTAAGCGGCCGCAAAACGAAACAAAAAGTTTATTATAAGCACACCGGTCCTTTGGGTCACCTCAAAATCAGGAAATACGAGGAAGTTTTCGCGAAAAACCCGGCCTGGGTGCTCCGCCACGCTGTTTCCCTGATGTTGCCCAAAAACCGTCTCCAAAAAGCAAGGATGAAAAGATTGGTCATTCTAGTAAAATAATTTATGGAAAAACAAAAAACAAGAGCCAAAGTGAAGAAAATAGAAGAGAAACCCGTCCCCAAGGAACGTTATTTTGAGGGCTTAGGCAGGCGAAAAACGGCGGTCGCGCGGGTGCGGATCGTAAAAGGCAACCGCGACGAAGTTATTATAAACGGCCGGGAACTTATGAAATATTTCCCGCTTCAAAAGCAGGCAAACACGGCCGTTTCAGCTTTCAAGCAGCTTTCCCTTAAGGGCTATAAAACGAGTGTCAGGGTTTCAGGCGGCGGCGCGAGCGCCCAAGCCGAAGCGGTTCGGTTGGGTGTTGCCCGTGCTTTGGTTCTAATGGACGCCGAACTTCGTTCGCGCCTTAAAGCGCTCGGATTCTTAAGGCGCGACCCGCGAATGGTGGAGCGGAAGAAATACGGGCTACGCAAAGCGCGAAGACCGCAGCAGTGGCGAAAGCGCTAAAGCGAGGTCTTTAAAACTTCTCCAGCTTTCAAAAAATACAAGTCGTTTCCGCTTATGGCGTAATTCGCCACATCTTCGGCAATGTCCTCGGCGTTCAAGCCGTCGCGGGTGTCAAGTTCCGTGACCCAGAGATTGCCCCCTCGGAGGCCGATAAAATGGTTGGTTTTTGGAAGCCAGGTTACATTTTCAAGTTTGTTTTCGTCGCCTGCCGGAAGAATGATGTTTTTTGTAAAGACCTTATATTCAATGTCGCTTTGGTAATCGTCGAGATATAAAACCTGGAGCGAGCCGTCAGTTTTCGCGATGGCCAACCTTTTTTCTTCAGGTGAAAGAACGGCGGTAAAAACTCCGTCGTCAAGGAGTGTGCTTGTCGCCGCGTTTCGGTTGTAAAGATAGAGTTTGTAAGATTCGTTCAAAAAGATGATTCTTCCGCCTCGCCCAACGATGAGGTTCAGATTTTTAGGGCCCACGAGGGGATAACTCGACCTGATCTTTAAAAGAAGGTTTATGACGTTCAGGTTCTCGCCGTCCCACAAGACGACTTCGCTTCCGCTTACGGCAAAATCATCGATTTTTTCCGAAAAAGCCAGTCTTTCGAGAGAGAGTTTTTTGAAATCCAGCGCGTAGAGGGAATTTTGGGTTGAAATAAGGATTTTCTGCGGCGTGAAGGGATGAAACAGAACTTTCTTAATGGGCACAACGCCTTGCAGGAGGAGTTGCCTTTGTTTTAAGGAGTTGAAAAGCTGGCTCAAATTCGTGGCGGACGAAGGATCATCCAAATCGAAGAGGAAAAAATTATTATTATCTTTCGTCACCACAAATTTAGAGTTCGGCCCGCCGAGCAGAATGTCGTTCCCCCGCAGTATCACTTCATTGTTAAAGAGGAGCTTATTTTCCTCGTCCCGAAAAATAAGTCCTTTTTCCGTGAGATAAAAATTTTCCGTTTTTTCATTGATTTTTTCGGTTTCGGGCGTCACGGGCCACAATTTAATTTGGGAAACCGAGGTAATGAGACCGGATTTAACGGAGAGCGTTTTCCGCCAGGGACGAAAACCGGGTTTTGATACTTCAATTTCATATTCGCCTGGGGAGAGGTTCCTGATGAGCGAACCGGTTTCAAAGAGACCGGAGGAGCCGCTTGTTTTTTTGCCGTTCAAACGGATTTCGGCATCAGCGGGTGAATGCTTCAAAAACAGGCCGCCGGTTTTGACGATTTGGAGATGTTTCAGGTCAAGAACCATCCCTTGGGCGGTAAGAACAAGATAGGCACTGACTATGATAAAAACGGCGGCGAAGAATAAAAAAAGCAGCCGTCTGGTTTTCAAATTCATATGGGATAGTATACTTTAAAGGACATGAAATTCGTAGTTAGGGGCGGTAAACCATTGAAGGGAGAAGTTAAGCTCGCCGGCGCCAAGAACGCCGCGACAAAGTTGCTCGTTGCGTCCATTTTAAGCGAAGAGCCTTCAGTTTTGGAAAATTTTCCGATTATCGGCGATACGGCAATTACCGCGGGCCTCTGCGAAGAATTGGGAAGCGAAATTTTAAAAGACGGCAATACTGTTTCCATCAAAACGCCGGTCATTAAAAACACCAGGGTCGGCTTGCTCACCCGCCGCAACCGGATTCCCGTTTTGGCCTTAGGACCGCTTCTTGCGAGAGCCGGCCGAGCCGAAGTGCCGGTCGTAGGCGGCGATAAAATCGGCGCCCGGCCGGTTGATATTCATCTGGAGGCGTTAAAAAAGCTTGGAGCCGAAGTTACGATTTCCGGTGCTTCTTACGAAGCCAAGGCGCCGGAGGGCTTACGGGGAGCAGAGATAACCTTCCGTTTTCCTTCGGTCGGGGCGACCGAAAACACACTCCTTGCCTCGGTTTTAGCCAAGGGCAAAACCGTCATGAGAAATGCGGCTCTTGAGCCCGAGATAATGGACTTAATCAAATTTTTGCAGAAAATGGGGGCGATTATCGAGCTTGGGGCGAACCGCACAATTTATGTGGAGGGCGTCTCGCGCCTGCGGGGAGCAAAACACAGTATTTTGCCGGATCGGAACGAAGCGGTTTCTTTTGCCTGTCTTGCGGTCGTGACGGGGGGCGATATCTTCGTAAAAGACGCCGTTCAGGAACATTTGATAACTTTTTTGAACACCTTACGGAGAATCGGCGGCGACTACGAGGTGGTTAATGGAGGTGTGAGATTTTGGAGAGCCGGCAAACTTACGCCCACTAGCATTGAAACCGACACCCATCCGGGTTTCATGACCGATTGGCAGCAGCCGCTTGCCATACTTCTCACGCAGGCCGAGGGCGTTTCAAAAATCCACGAGACCGTTTACGAAGACCGTTTCAGCTACACCAAGGACTTGAATTTAATGGGAGCGGATATTATTGTGACTACGGAGTGTCTCGGTAGTTTGCCTTGCCGTTTCTCCGGAAAATTTCCCCATAGTGCGACGATAAGTGGACCGACGCCCTTGAAAGGAATGAAGTTGGAAGTGCCGGATTTGCGGGCGGGGATGGCGCACCTGACCGCCGCTTTAATCGCCGAGGGGGAGTCCGAAATTTCGGGCGTGGAGGAAATCGACCGCGGTTACGAAAGGATAGATGAGAGATTGAGATATTTGGGCGCCGACATTAAAAGAATTGACGATTAACTCAAAAATGTTTGTAAGAAAAATAGGCATTGATTTGGGAACGACGAATACTTTGGTTTTTTTACCTGACAAAGGCATCGTCATCAACGAACCAACCGTCGTTGCTCTCCGCCGGCCCGATAACGGCGTTTTGGCGGTTGGCGCCGAGGCCAAAGAAATGGTGGGGCGCACACCCGACAATATCGTCACCTACAAACCTTTAAAAGACGGCGTCATTGCCGAGTATTACATCACTCAAGCGATGCTCAAATATTTCATTGCCAAAAGCATCGGTCCTTTCAACGTTTTCCGGCCAGAGGTGGTCATTTCTGTGCCGGCCGGCATTACTTCCACCGAGTATCGGGCGGTCATGAATGCGGCCCGGGAGGCCGGCGCTCGCGAAGTTTATCTCGTTAAGGAGCCGCTTTTGGCTTCCTTGGGTGCCGGTATCCCCATTCATTCTTCGGAAGGGAATATGATTGTGAATATCGGCGGCGGCACGACGGAGGTCGCCATCATTTCCTTGGGTGGCATTGTTGCCTGGGCGAGCCGGCGGGTGGCCGGCAACCGTTTTGACCAGGCCGTTTCCGAGTATATCAAGAAAAAATACGGCCTCGCGATTGGCGAGAGCACGGCCGAGAACATCAAAATCGCGGTGGGCAGCGCCTTGCCGAACCGGACGAAGCTTGAGGCGAAAATCCGCGGCCGCGACTTGCTCTCCGGCTTGCCGCGGGATTTGGTGGTGAATTCCAATGAGGTGGCGGAAGCGATTAATCCGTACTTAATAGAGATAATGGATGCGGTCCAGTCGGTTTTCAACGTCACGCCGCCGGAACTCGCGGCTGATATCATGGAAAAAGGCATTATTCTTTCGGGCGGCAGCGCCCAACTTCGGAATTTGGACGAATTTTTCAAGCGGTCTTTGGGGGTGGCGGCCTACATTGCGGAGGACCCGTTTTTCTGCGTTGCCCGCGGCACGGCGACGATCTTGAATCACCTCGACGTTTATAAGCGGACGCTTTTGACCAAACGATGACGGAGCTTTACGGTCACGAGGGTAAACTTGCCGCTTTTCAAAAACTGATCGAAAGCGGCCTCTTGAGCCACGCTTATCTTTTTTACGGCGCTCCCGGGATAGGTAAGTTTCATTTTGCGAAAATTTTGGCTCGGAGAATGGAATTCGGCGCCGTTTCGCCTAAAAAAGAACCGTTCTTAGACACCTTTTTTATTGAACCGGATGAAAAAGGAACAATCGGAGTGGAGACAGTCCGCGAAATCAGAAAATTTTTGTCGCAAAAGCCCTTCCGGTCAAGCCGCCGGCTTGCGGTTGTCCGGGACGCCGAGGCCTTAACCAGGGAAGCACAAAGCGCGATGCTCAAAATCGTTGAAGAGCCGGGAGAGGCGGCACTCATTGTTTTTATAGCGCACGACCCGCAAGTCCTTTTTGCGCCGCTCCGCTCACGGCTATTAAGGATTTATTTCCGCCATTTCAGAAAAGAAGAACTTGAATCGATTCTTGTGGGCCTTAAAGTAAGCGCCCGGGATGCTAAATCAATCGCTTCAAAATCGTTCGGCCGCCTGGACTTGGCTCTTCGCTTCGCTAAAGGAAAGAAAATAAGGACCGATGATTTATTTGAAGAAATAACCCAGGAAATTCTCAATCTTTATTTTAAGGGAGTTAAAGCGGAATCCGGGAAACTTTCAGAGCTCCTTAGTCGGGCAACGGCTGCGGTGCGCTTCAATCTCAATGCCAATCTTCAGCGCAAGGCCCTGGAATACATAATGGAGCAATGAACGATTTTATTTCCGATTTTAAAACTAAACTCTCCGCCGTTCTTTCCGATTTCAAAAAGGAATTGGGCGGGATTCGGACGAATCGCCCGACGCCGGCTATTTTGGAAAACATCCGGGTGGAGTATTACGGCCAAAAATTACCCCTCAATCAGGTTGCCTCGATCGCCATTGAACCGCCGCGCGACATCGTGGTTTCCGTTTGGGATGCTTCGGCTATCCCCGAAGTCGTGAAGGGCATTGAATCGGCCTCAATGGGCTTATCGGCCGCCCCCCAGGGCAACATCGTCCGGGTTCATTTGCCGGAGCTCTCCACCGAACGGCGGGCGGAACTTACCAAACTTGTGGGACGCATTGCTGAAGATTACCGCATCAAGGTGCGGCACCTCCGGGATGAGGTTAATAAACACGCGGAAAATCTTTTCAAAAGCGGAGAAATCAACGAGGATATGAAGTTCAAATCAAAGGAAAAAATCCAGGAAGAGACGGAAAAAACCAACAAAGAGATTGAAACGGCCCTTGAGGGAAAAATCAGGGAAATAAAGGAATGATCATCGTTCTTGTCGTCGTCGGCCTGTCGCTTTTGATTTTAGTCCACGAATTCGGCCACTTTTTGGCCGCCAAACTATCGGGCGTCAAAGTGGAGGAATTCGGTCTGGGTTTTCCGCCGCGCCTCTTCGGTAAAAAAATAGGCGAGACGATTTACAGCATAAACCTCCTGCCTTTCGGCGGCTTTGTGAGAATTTTCGGTGAGGACGGAAGCGAGGAAACCAAGCGGGACGAGAAAAGTTTTTCCAATCAGCCCATCTCACACCGTTCGGCGATAATTCTCGCCGGTGTCATCATGAACGTAATCCTTGGCTGGCTTATCTTGAGCTTGGTTTTCGCAATCGGCGCGCCGGAACATTTGATGATTGCCGAAGTTGCCCCCGGCTCACCGGCCGCCGAAGCCAAATTGAAAAGCGGCGACGTCATTTTGGAAGCGAGAACCAGAGAGGTTTTAAGCGACCCGGTGAGAAGCAGCGCTTTTGTGGATTTGGTGGAGAACGCCCCAGGAGAAGTTTTTTTGAAGCTAAAGCGGGGCAAGGATGTTTTTGAGACGACTCTCGCACCCCGGAGGGAACCGCCCGCGGGGCAAGGACCGATTGGCGTGAGTTTGGTGGAAATCGGAATTCCCTCCGAGCCAATTCTTAAAAGTTTTTACCGGGGGCTCACCGCCACTTTCCGAACCTTAGTTTTGGTTGCCGTAGGCCTTTGGACATTTTTCAGCCGGCTTTTCGTCTCGCCCGAAGTGCTGGAAACCGTGGCCGGCCCGGTCGGCATTTTCGCCCTCTCGGCTCAGGCCGGTTATTTGGGCCTTGTTTATCTTTTTCAACTTCTCGCTTTCATTTCTTTGAACTTGGCGGTTTTGAATCTTATTCCTTTTCCGGCTCTGGATGGCGGTCGTTTTCTTCTTCTTATTATTGAAAAAATCAAAGGTAAGCCGATTTCGCGCCGCTTTCAGGTTGTCGTTAACGCCGCGGGCTTCGTTTTTCTCATTGTTTTAATGCTCATCGTCACTTGGCGCGATGTACTCCGCATCTTAGAGTGATATTATTAATTCAAGATGGCTAATTCCTCGGGAAACAGTAAAGACGTAGTTTACTTCGGCCGGACCGATTTTCGGGGCGAGAACCGGCTCTTCGGCGTGAAGCGCGCCGATCGGCGCCAGCACATGTATGTTATCGGCAAGACCGGCACCGGCAAGAGCGCGCTCCTGCACAATATGATCGTCCAAGATATTGCAAACGGCGAAGGCGTTTGCGTCGTTGACCCCCACGGCGAACTCGTTGAGGATATTCTCTCCAAAATTCCCGAGGAGCGGCTAGAGGATGTGATTTATCTTAATCCGGCCGACACCGAACATTACGTCGGCTTCAACGTGCTGGAGTTGCCGGACCCGAAATACAAACATCTGGTCGCCTCCGGCTTAATGGGAATTTTCACCAAAATCTGGGCGAATGTCTGGTCGGCGCGGATGGAGTACATCTTGAACAACGCCGTCCTCGCCCTACTGGACACGCCCAATTCCACGCTTTTGGGTATTACCCGAATACTCGTTGATAAGGAGTACCGGCAGAAAATTATCGCCAATCTCAAGGACCCGGTGGTGAAGGCCTTTTGGGTTCACGAATACGAAGAATGGCAGGATAAATTCCGTAACGAAGCCATCGCTCCCATTCAGAATAAAGTCGGCCAGTTCCTTTCAACCGCCCTCATTAGGAACATTGTGGGGCAGGCCAAAAGCACGATAGACATTTTTAAAATAATGAACGAGGGAAAAATTTTTATCGTAAATCTTTCTAAAGGCAGAATCGGCGAAGATAATTCTGCTCTCCTTGGAGCCATGATTATCACCAAAATCCAGCTCTCGGCCATGGAGCGCGTCCGCCTTCCCGAGGAGGAACGGGTGGATTTTTATCTCTATGTCGATGAGTTTCAGAATTTCGCGACCGATTCCTTCGCGGGCATTTTGTCGGAGGCCCGCAAATACCGCCTCAATCTGATTTTGGCCCATCAGTACGTGGGCCAGCTCGTGACCGAAACTTCCACCCGGGTGCGGGATGCCGTTTTCGGCAACGTCGGGACAATGATTATTTTCCGGGTGGGGGCGGCTGATGCTGAATATCTGGAGCCGGAATTTACGCCGGAATTCACGATTCAGGATATCGTCAATCTCCCGAACTACCACGTTTATTTGAAACTGATGGTAAACGGCGTGACAAGCCGCCCTTTTTCTTCCCGGACCCTGCCGCCGTTTAAGGTCCAAGCCTCGCCACTTATCAAGGAAAAAGTGATTGCTTCTTCCGTGAAGCGTTATGGCCGGCCGAGAGTGGTGGTGGAAGAAGAAATCAACCGCTGGAGCGGGATTATGGCCGGGGAAGGAGGCGCTCCCCCAAGCGGCAAGTATGAAGCGACTTGTTCCATTTGCGGCAAACCGGCGATTGTGCCTTTCAAACCCGAGCCGGGCCGGCCGGTTTACTGCAGCGACTGTTTTGCCAAAATTGAGGCCGGCGAACTAAAGCCGCTCCCCGCCAAACTTTTTACCGGCAAACCTGAAAAGAGATATACAAGCGATTTATCGGCCTTAGGCATTGAATTTGAAGGGTCGCCAAAAAAAGAAACGATGGTGGGTGGGCTCGCCCGCAACGCTTCGCGTAGCGATGCGGGCGGGGGATTTCTAGAGAGAAGGAACCGGCCCGAAAGAAGAAGATATGAGCGCCCGAGGCAGGGTCCGCCACGGCCGCAATCCATTATCCGGGAAAGTTCGGTGCCGGAGGAGACCGAGAAGCCACTGGGGCTTAGTGAACTCACGCCTCAAGAGGAAAAAATCAAACCCGAACGGAGTAAACCCGAGCCGGACGTGGCCGGTCTCCAAGAAGCGCTCCGAAAGGCGCTGGAGAATAAGTAGGGAATTAAAACTTCTTACGCCAGACAGCTTCAGCTCGGGCGATTTCCCCCGCCTGTCCATGGGCAGGCGGGGTCAACCCCTCGCTCGCTTTAGATCCGGTGGTATGACGCGTCATACCACCGGATAGCTCGCTCACCCTAAAGGGCTTCGCCGAAGAATTGAGGGGTAAGTCTGGCGCAAAGAAAAGTAGTTTTGATAAGAGAAGAATTTGACAAAATCAGATTTATCTGATATAATTAAAGATAGCACAATGGTATAAGATCACTCTGGTCTTATACCCCTACCAGATGCCCGGACGGGCTCAAAGGGTCGGATGACCCAGGAGGCACAGCAATGTCGTTACTGAAAACGATGTCCCCGAGGGAGCAAGAGAGGATTCAACACGAACGGCTCGTGAACCGGGATTTCCCCTGGTTGTGGGCCGTGAGAAGCGAGTGGGATTTTCCAGCGCAGGAGATGACAGTTCAGTACGCTGGTAAATACAATCCACTTCTCAAGGCGTTTCTTGCCTACAATGACTCCATACTCAAAGAGATTTGGGTTCGAGTTGAGGTCAAACATCCTCGGGGCAAGGACTACACCGGTTACTCTTTCTCCGCGGTGAGGAAAGTAGACGAACCCCGGGATCGCTCTTGGGCGGAGGCGATTTTGTGCAGAGTTCCTTACGGGGGCGTAACTCACCTCGCGATTCTGAGTTACCGTCATCATCAAGACGGCACGGAGGATAGGAGTAGGCGTCAGGTAACGGTCTATCGGCCGATGAAGCCGGAGATGACCCTCGACGCCTTCCTTCTCGAGGCTGTCGAAGAGGCGGAAAAGAACAAGCCGCGGGCGTGGAAATAACCCGCAGTTGCAGAGTTTGGAGGCGACACGAAAGTGCCGCCTCTTTCTTTTTATCCTTTCTCCACCCGTTCTACGTAATCGCCGCTTGCCGTGTTTATGCGGATGATGTCGCCTTCATTGATGAAGAGGGGAACATTTACTTTGGCGCCGGTTTCCAAAGTCACGGTTTTAGTGCCGCCCTGGGCGGTGTTGCCTTTGACGCCCGGCGGCGCTTCCGTCACTTTCAAGTCCATCTTGACGGGCGGTTCGATATTGATGATTTTTTCGTTGAATTTGAAAGCCCGTGCCTCGCTGCCCTGTTTCAAATAATTTGCCGCTTCGCCCACGATGTCGGCCTTGAGGGCAAATCTTGATTTGGGATTGCCAGAGACGTGGAACCAGTACTCCTGCCTGCCGGCAGGCAGGCGCCGCGCATAAATAAACTCAACCGGAATTATCTCAATATCTGCCTCTTTGAACGAGTCGTTCTGGTGGGCGGCGTATTCCCGGACCTTGCCGGAAATTAAATTCTTGATTTTGAGCTGGGCCACGGGCTTGCGCTGCTGCATCCGGACGAAGGCGTAGTCCAGTACCTCATACGGCTCGCCGTCTTTAATGAACAACATCCCGACTTTTAGTTCGTTGTAGGAAAGCATAACGAGAACTATTGTGCCCTAATTCCCAAAAATAATCAACGCCTGGGAACCTGTATAATTAGATTAAATATGACTGAAACAAAGGTCTGCCAAAGTTGCAAACAAAGTTTTGTAATAGAGGCCGAGGATTTTGATTTCTACATGAAAATCCAAGTTCCGCCGCCGACGTGGTGTTCGGATTGCAGAATCATGCGGCGGCTTGCTTGGCGAAACGAGCGAACGCTGTATAAAGCGAAGTGCGCGAATTGCAAGAAAGATATTTTTTCCGCTTACTCACCGGACAAACCATTTCCGGTTTTCTGCCACGATTGCTGGTTTTCCGATGCCTGGGACCCTATAGCCTACGGCCGTGATTATGATTTTTCCAGGCCCTTTTTTGAGCAGTGGGGCGAGCTTTTTCAGGAAGTGCCGCGGCTCAATCTCTGGCAATTGAACTGCGTAAATTCCCCGTACTCAAACATTATCCGCGATGCCAAGAATTGTTACCTTGCTTTTTCCATGGTTGGCGGTGAGGAGGTTTTTTATTCAAAAATCATTGACCGTTCGAAGCAGATTTTTGACAGTTTGCTCGTCGTAGACAGCGAGCTCTGTACAGGGGTGATTTACGGTGCGAAGAATTATAACGTCCACAATTCTCTCTCCGTTAACTCATGCTTGGATTCGTCTTTCTTATTTGACTGCCGGAACGTCAGAAACTGCTTCATGAGTTCCAACTTCCGCAATAAAGAATATGTTTTCAAGAATAAACAGCTTACAAAAGAGCAGTATATTGGAGAATTAAAGAAGATTAATTTCGGCAGTTTTTCGGTTTCCCAGGGCTTAAAAAAGGAATTTGATGAAATGTTGCTTCGGTCTATTCATGAATATGCTGATAATAACAAGGTAGAAAACTCCACCGGTGATAAGTTAATGAACGTGAGAAACGTAAAAGATTCTTTTGAAAGTTATGAGATGGAGAACTGCCGCTTTATGGGGCGGTGCCTTCAAATTAATGATTCAATGGATTGCGTATATACAGGAGTTGGTTCAGAGTTGATTTTTGAATATACTAGCGGTGGCTCGGCGATGCGAAACATTAAATTTGCGATTGCCTGTTTTGGCGGCGAGAGCGACTGTATTTATGTTGGTTGGTGCAAGAACTCGTCAAATCTTTTCGGTTGTTTTGGGGTTCGTGACAAACGTTATTGTATTTTAAACAAGCAATACACAGAAGCAGGGTATGATGAATTGGTATCGAAAATTATAAAACACATGGACGCGATGCCATATGCGGGAAAGAACGGCCGCATTTATAAATATGGAGAATTCTTTCCGATTGAACTTTCGCCGTTTTCATATAACGGCAGTGTGGCGCAAGAACACTACCCGTTTGCGAGGGAGGAGATCCTGGCGCGCGGGTACAATTATCGCAAGCCGGACGTGAAGGATCCGGCGATTGACGTCAAAAATGAGGAGATTCCGGATGATATTACCTCGGTTAAAGACGATTTTGTGGGTAAATCAGTCGCCTGTGCTCACGCCGGAGAATGTATCCATCAGTGCACCGTTGCTTTTAAGATTGTTCCTCAAGAACTTACGATGTATCGGAGAATTAAACTTCCTCTGCCGCGTTTATGTCCCAACTGTCGCCACTACGAACGCTTGAGATATAGGAATCCTTGGAAACTCTGGCACCGCAAATGCACTTGTGCCGGCCAAAAATCAGAAAATGGCGTCTATCAAAACACCACTTCTCATTTCCACGGTGCAGGCCATTGCCCCAACGAATTTGAAACAAGTTATTCTCCGGACAGAAAGGAGGTCGTCTACTGCGAGCAGTGCTATAACACTGAGGTAGTGTAAAATGTCTTCTTACGACATTTTCTTTTTTGTTGCGTTGTTTTTCTTAGCTGGAGTGTTTTTGTCGAGTATCGGAGGAGAGTTTTGGATATTAGTTTTGGTTGTCGCGGCGGGAGCCGCGTTTTTGTTTTGGGGCGTTTGGCGCAAAAACAGAAGATTTTTTTGGCTTGCCGGTCTGGTTTTTATCACTATCGTGGGCGCGCTTTATTACACCGGGGATGATTTGAAATTCCAGGGAAGCGTCAATATTCATTTTGACGAGAAAATAACTTTTACCGGCGTCATTATTTCCAACCCAACCTTGAAAAGTGGCAGTCAAGAATTTAAATTGAAATTAAATCCGCCCTTTAGCGGCAATGTTTTAGTAAAAACCGCCCGCTATCCCGAGTTCAGTTATGGCGATGAAGTGCGGATTGAGGGAAAAATAGAGAGACCGTTTTCCGGAAGTTATGCTCAATATTTGAGTAAAGAAAAGATAAGCGGCGTCGTAACTTTTGCCGAGGCCGAAGAAATCTCAAGCGGCAAGGGAAGCAAAATAAAAGCGCTCCTTTTCGGCGTCAAAAATGCCGTGATTGGCTCGTTTCAGAATATTTTACCGGTGAAGGAGGCAGCCTTTGCTTCCGGCCTTACTTTGGGCGAGCGGGGAGAGTTTTCCGAAGAGTTTCGGGAAGCAATGTCAAAGAGCGGCACGACGCATTTGGTAGCGCTCTCCGGCTACAACATCACGATTATCGTCGGCGCCGTGACGGGGCTCTTTGTTTGGTTTCTCTCGCGCCGGGTTTCATTTATTCTCACTATCATTGTGGTTTTGGGTTTCGTGCTCATGACCGGCGCCGAGGCCTCGGTGGTACGGGCGGCGATTATGGGAATTTTAGTGATGCTCTCACGCGAAGTGGGGCGCTTGTTTGATTTCCGGAACGCGATAATCTTGGCCGGACTCCTCATGGTTCTTCAAAATCCCAAAGTGCTCGCTTTTGACGCCGGTTTTCAATTGTCGTTTCTCGCGCTTCTCGGAATAATCTATCTTCGGCCGGCAGTCGTGAAATTTTTCCGGGTCAGTGACGACGAAGGGTTTTTGTCTTGGAAAGGCAACCTTTTGACCACCGCCTCAGCGCAATTTATGGTTGCGCCGCTTTTGATCTCCAGTTTCGGCAGTTTTTCGCTCACCTCGCTTGCCGCAAACGTCTTAATTTTGGAACTTGTCCCGCTCACGATGTTTTTGGGTTTTCTTACCGCCTTTTTGGGTTTTTTCGCCAGTTACTTTGCTATGATCTCAGGGCTTATCGTTTCCGTGCTTCTCAAATTTGAGATGTTTGTCATAGAACTCTTCGCTAAATTGAGTATTCCTTTCGGTTCGGGTGCCGGAAGTTTATTTTTCGTTTTCTATTACATGGTTCTTGTCGGTTTCATAATTTATGTGGGAAAAATTAGCCGAGCATAAAAACAAAATTATCGTTTTGCTCGCGGCCCTCGCGATTCTTGATTTTTTGGTTTTTTGGCAAATCGGCAGGGCGGGAACGGAGGATGAAAATTTAAGGATTTATTTCTTGAGCGTCGGCCAGGGCGACAGTGAGCTTGTCGAACTACCGGGCGGCGTGAAGGTTTTGATTGACGGCGGCCCGCCGAACGGCTTGGTCTCCGGAGAATTAAGTAAATTTCTGCCGATGGGTGACCGTTACGTTGATTTAGTGGTGATGAGCCATCCGCAATTGGACCACTTCGGCGGCTTGATTGAAATTTTGAGAAATTACGAAATCGGCGCCTTCCTTACAAGCGGCCGTGAGGGGGAAGCCGCGGCTTTTGCCGAGCTTGAGCAAGTAATTGAAGAGAAGAACATAAAAGTTATTACGCTCTCTGCCGGCGACAGAATCCGCTATCTTGATTCTCGTTTTGAAATTTTGAGCCCCGAACCGGCCGATTTGAAAAGCAGAGAATTGAACGATGCCACGCTTGTGATGGAGCTTACGAACGGGGCGGCGAAGGCGCTTTTTACGGGTGACATCGGAGCAGACATTGAGGAGAAGATTTTCTGGAAATTGGAGAATATCGATATTCTCAAAGTCCCTCACCACGGCTCCAAATTTTCTTCATCGGAAAAATTTCTCGCGGCGATAAAACCGGCGGTCGCGGTGGTGGAAGTCGGCAAGAACAGTTACGGCCATCCGACGAAAGAAGCGCTCGATCGGGTAAGTTCCGTGGGCGCCCGCATTTTCCGGACGGATTTGGACGGCACTTTAAGGTTTGAACTAAGCGATAAGGAGATTAGAATTTTTCAGCAGAGATAACCAGTTGCTGTAAGATTTCTGTCTCGCCTCAAAAACGCCCATATGGGCGTTTTTGAGGCGGTAGAGAAAAAGTTTAGTTTGGAAATTGGGTTGTTCTTTCTCTATTTCACTTTCTCCCATATGGGAGAAAGTGAAATAGTTAAGGCGAAGAGTTCAATCAGGGGATTAGAATTTTTAAGGAGAATAAAGTAAAATGATAAGAATGAAAGGAAGGATTTTAGCAGGCGAAATCAGCAAATACGAAGGGGAGGAAGTGAAATTGAAGGGCTGGGTGGATTCCCGCCGCGACCACGGCGGCCTTATTTTTATTGATGTCCGCGACCGGAGCGGCCTGGCGCAGGTTGTTTTCAATCCAAAGAAGGATAAGAAACTTCACGAAATTGCGGAAGAACTGCGGCCGGAATGGGTAGTGGCGATTCGCGGGGAAGTCGTGAAACGCCCGAAGGGAATGGAGAATCCGAAGATTTTAGGCGGCGAATTTGAGGTCGTGGCTCTGAAACTTGAGGTTTTGGCCCAGGCCTTGCCGGTGCCGCTTGACGTTACCGGCGACGGGGCCGATGTCGGCGAGGAAATCAGGATGAAATACCGCTATCTGGATTTGCGCCGGCCGCGGATGCAGAAAAATATCCGGATGCGCGATAAAGTCATCAAGTTTTTCCGCGACTACTTGACCGCCCGCGATTTTGTGGAAATTGAGACGCCGCATTTGAGCAAGTCCACGCCGGAAGGAGCCCGCGACTACGTTGTCCCTTCCCGGCTCCACGCCGGCAAGTTCTATGCTCTACCCCAATCTCCCCAGCAGTATAAGCAGCTCCTCATGGTGGCCGGCTTTGAAAAATATTTTCAGATTGCCCGGGTCTTCCGCGACGAAGACACACGTGGCGACCGCCAGCCCGAGCACACCCAGCTCGATATTGAAATGTCTTTCACCAGCCCCGAAGAAGTGATGAGTTTAGTTGAGGAAATGGTGACGGAGATGATCGGCGTTCTTTACTCGGAGAAGAGGATTGAGACACCATGGCCGCGGCTAGATTATGCGGATGCAATGAAGAAATACAGCACCGACAAGCCGGATTTGCGCAAAGACAAGAACGATCCGAATGAAGTCGCCTTTTGCTGGATCGTGGATTTTCCGCAGTTTGAGTTGGACAAAGCCACGAAACAAATTCAGCCGGTGCATCATATGTTTGTAGAACCGGCGGAGGGCGGTGCCGATTTACTGGATTCCGAACCGCTTAAAATGACGAGCACGCAGTATGACTGGGTTTGCAACGGCTATGAACTAGCAAGCGGCAGTTTGCGAATTACCGATCCAACGCTTCAGATGAAAGTATTCAAACTTTTGGGCATGAGCGAAGAAAAGGCACGGGCTGATTTCGGTCACTTGCTTGAAGCGTTCAGTTTCGGCGTGCCGCCCCACGGCGGCATCGCGCCGGGTATTGACCGACTGGTAATGATTTTGCAGAATGAACCGAACATCCGGGAAGTGATTGCTTTCCCCAAAACCGGCGACGGGCGGGATTTGATGATGGACTCACCGAGTGAAGTTTCTAAAAAACAACTGAAAGAACTTCATCTCAAAATTGATAAAAAGGAAAAATAATATGAAACACCCCAAGACCGAAAGAACATTGGTAATTATTAAACCCGACGGCGTCCAGCGGGGGCTTATCGGCGAGATTATCAGGCGCTACGAGCAGAGCGGTTTGAAGCTTGTCGGTTTAAAAATGGTTGTGCCGACCAAGGATTTCATTGAAAAGCATTACTTAATCAATCCCGAATGGCGCCGGATAACCGGCGAGAAAACAATTGAATCCTATCGCAAGAATGGAAAGAAACCGCCTTCGGACGACCCGATTAAAGTGACCGAGGTTATCCTCAATAATCTGAAAAAATACCTGTCCTCGGGCCCCGTCGTCGCAATGGTCTGGCAGGGGATGCACGCCGTGGGCATTGTCCGGAAAATCACGGGCGGCACTGAGCCCCTAACCTCCGATGTCGGCACCATCCGGGGCGATTTGACGATTGATTCCTACGAGGTATCCGACGTTGACGGCCGGGCAGTGCGGAATCTTATCCACGCCTCCGGCACCCCGGAGGAAGCGGAGGCGGAAATCCCCCTCTGGTTTTCGGAAAAAGAGCTTTTGAATTACCGCCTCATTTCCGAGGCGATATTATACGACGTGAATCTCGACGGGATTTTGGAATAATCTTTTGAATTATCCCCAAACCCTTGTTGACAGGGGTAGGCTTCATCTATAATGAAATTGAATCCCGTTCTTTAGATTCCGGGTCAAGTGAACTTCAAAAGGGATTCCGACTTCGTTCCGAGTCGCCGGTCCGTCCGGGGTCTCGGAAGAGGGGAAACCCACCTATTTTACAGCCGGAATAATCTTAGAGCGGGGTTTTTGTTTCTCCACAATTTTCCCTCAGTTATTCGCAACTTATAGACACTTTCCGCACAGAATTCCATTGACTTTTAACATTAAGGAGCGACAATAAACTTGATCCCGCTTATTAGTTCCGGATCAAGTAATATCAAAAAATAAAGATTCCCAAGTTTTCCCAGTTCGCTGGTTCGTCCGGGAGCCGAGAAACGCGGAATCAATTGTATACAGGAGCCGGGAACAACTAGAAGCGGGATTTGAATTATAAATTTAAGCCGCAAAGAGCGGTTTTTTGTTTTTATGAAAACAAAGGATTATGATTATTCAATGAATTCCAACAAGAAAAAAATATTCATCGGCGTTGCCTGGCCGTACGTAAACGGCGACATTCACATCGGCCATTTAGCCGGCTATCTATTGCCGGCCGACATCTTCGCCCGTTTTCACCGCTTCCGGGGGAACGACGTGCTGATGGTTTCCGGTTCTGATTGCTTCGGCACGCCGATTACGCTTGAAGCCGACAAGCGCGGTGTTTTGCCGCAGGAAATAGTTGAAGAATACCACGAGAAAAACGCGGCGCTTTTCCGCGACCTGAATTTAAGTTTTGATTTGTACACCAAAACCGACACCAAGAATCACCGGAAGATAACGCAGGATTTCTTTCTGCGGCTCCTCAAAGGTGGGTTTATTTTTAAGGACAAAACAAAGCAATACTATTCGCCGGTTAATGAACATTTCCTGCCCGACCGTTACGTGGAAGGGAAGTGCCCCAATTGCGGCTATGAGGCGGCAAGAAGCGACCAGTGCGACAACTGCGGAACGCTCATTGACGAAGGCACGCTTCTTAATCCCCGCGATAAAATCACGGGCGGACCCGTTGAGCTGAAACCCAGCGAGCATTATTTTCTTGATTGGCGGAAACTGCAGCCATTTTTGGAGAAATATATCACTGCCCGCGGCAAGAATTGGCGGAGTTGGGTTTTGAAGGAAACCAAGGGGTGGCTGAAAAGTGGATTAAAGCCGCGGCCGATAACGCGGGACATTGACTGGGGGGTAGAAATTCCGATTGAGCAAATTCCCGAGGAATTGAAAATCAAAGATGCGGATAAAAAGAGAATCTACGTTTGGTTTGATGCCGTGATTGGTTATCTTTCAGCTTCTATTGAGTGGTCAAAGAAAACCGACCGGGATTGGAAAGAATTTTGGTATGACGAAGAAGTGGAACACGCCTACTTTATGGGGAAAGATAATTTGGTTTTTCACACTCTTTTCTGGCCGGGGCAACTGCACGGTTACGACGAAAAAATTCATCTGCCGGATTTTCCGGCCGTAAACCAATTTCTTAATTTAGAGGGTCAGAAATTCTCCAAAGGCAGAGGAGTAACCATCGATTCCCGCTATATTGCCGAAAAGTACGGCTTGGACGCCGCGCGGTTTTACCTTACGACTATTCTGCCGGAGGACTCCGACGCCAATTTCGGCTGGCAGAATTTCGTAAACGCCGTAAACAGTGTTCTCGTCGCGAACTTGGGTAATTTTCTGAACCGAACGCTCACCCTGGCCAAAGGTTTAAATTTTAAGGAAGTTGAGGTTGATAGAAGCGTTAAAGAAAAAACACTAGGTTTTATTGAGGAGGCGAAAAAGGCGGCCGAAAAATATAAGTTTAAAAGATACGCTGAAACTGTTCTCGCGCTTTCCGATTTCGGGAATAAATATTTGAGCAAAGAAGAGCCCTGGTTTTTGAAGGAGAAAGACGAATCTAAATTCAAAAACGTTCTTGGGAATGCCCTTTACATCATTTTGGGCCTTTTTCTTCTCCTTAAACCCCTACTTCCCGGAACTTACGAAAAACTGGAGAAATCTTTAGGCGTGGGCATTGACGAGTGGAGCGGTGACGAGGATAAATTGCTTGCCGAACTTTTGAAAAGAGTAAAAATTCAGGAGGTTCAGCCGCTTTTCAAGAAAATCGATGAGAGTGTGATAGAAATTGAGAGGAAAAAAATCGCCCCCGCTCAAGGCGAGCAAGGGCGAAGTTAGGCGGCTTCTTTTTCCTCTTTTTTTGTACGGAGAAGGAACTCTATGTTTTCCGGCGATAAATTGGCGCGAGATTCCTCACTTGGCACTATTTCTTCCAAAAGTTCACGTTCTTCGTCGGAGAGCTCGTCCAATGTCCTACCAACGGCTGACTCTTCTTTTGCTTCATGCGCCTCTTCCCGTTGCAGCGACTGTCGTGCCTCCAATTTCTTATGAGCTTCGTCTTCGGCGGGGCTCACGGAAATTTCTCCGCCGCCTTCAATCCGGATTTTTCTCTTTTTCGGTTCTTTAGCGGGCTCGCCCGTCGGTATTCTTTCAGCAAAATTCATGGCTTAAATATACCAGAGAGTTTTAGGAAAATAAACCCCTTGCCACCAAGCCGATAATCAAGATGCCGACCGCATTGGAAATAAAAGAAATGGGAATGAGGAATCTTGCTTTAAATCTTACAATGCCCATCATGGCGAGACCCGCTTCATCGGGCAAGGGCGAGGCGATGATAAGGGCGCCCAGGAAAGGCAAAAGAAAGCGAAAAAACCGGAGATGGAGAATTGCCCGCCACCTTCGGGAATGCGCCATAAGCGCATTTGTGTCTTCAGCTACGCCTTCTTTTATGAATTTAAAGATTAAAAAATCGCCGATTGCGGCTCCCAAGGCGCCGATAATGGCGACAAGCCAAACGTTGTTTGCTACGGCAATGGAGCCCAAAGTGACGGTGGCAAGTGCCGTTGTAAAAACCGAAGTGAAAAATAGGCCGGCAACGAAACTCCCCAAAATATTCATACTCTCGGAAAGGTTGAGAAATGTCTGAATGGCGCCGGTCTGAACCAGAAGAATAGCAACCACTATGCTTGTTATAACGGCGCCGATATCCCTGACTAACTTTGATGGGGAGTGTCTCATGTCGGGCTGCCGGAGTATTCATTCAAAAACCTCTCTACAATCTTATTAACTTCATCTATCGCCTGACTGTTATAGCGGTAATCGTGATCGGAGTCGAGTTCATGGATTTGCTTTGGTCCAGGAATCGTCTCAAAAACTTCCTTAACTTTCTCCGGCTTTGTAAACTCATCTCGTGTGCCATATATCAATAAAGTTGGTCTCTGGCAATCTTTCAACACGGCGCTTGTGCTGTACCTTGCCCCGTCCTCAAAATAGTTAAGCGGTAGCTTGAAACTTTTTTGTTCTTTGGATTCGCGATCTCCCGGTGGTGGATCTCTATGATTGAGTAGAAAACCGACCTGAATCGCCTCCGGTTTGGGTGCACTTGGGGGGCCATATGTCGCCATTACCGCAATGATTGCTTTCACGGTTGGGTTGGAGGCGCCAGCAAGAATTGCTACGCTTCCACCTCTACTGTGCCCGAGTAGAACAGTTGGTTTATTTCCGAAGTATTCTATCAGTTCATTGACAGCCTTGATGTAATTCGTGGTAGTGAAGAGATCAATGTTCCCGGGACTCTCCCAAGTTCCAGGTGGATCAAAAGATACGGCTAAATAGCCCTTCTCTGCAAAAAAATCAACATGGCTTCGCATGTGCACGTAATCCTTGGTATCAAGTCGGCCGGGTAAAACAAGCGCAAGTTTTGGCGCGTCGATATTGCCTTTCTGATATGTCGCGAGCGTAAAACTAGGTGTAGTTATCATTTGTCGCAATTACTGAACGCCGCTCGAACCTTTTTTGAACAAAATCCCGACTGATTGCCGCGCTTCGCGCGGCAGGAACGAAACCTGACGCCGCCGCCGAATTTCGTGCCAGTGAAACTGGCGCGCCGCTCATCTGTAATTTAGCAAATTTTACTCCTGCAAACAAATTTCTAGTGCTCAACAATTCTTATTGAAGAATTGTTTGCAGAAACCTCTATTTCGGCAACGCCACCAATCGGAAAAGTGATAATCGGTGTTGTATGACCAAAATCAACATTGGCTATAACTGGTATATTTTTTAACTCAACTTTTGATTTAATGATTTTGGTCAATAATTCTTTCGTCATTCCAGTCTTTGGCTGAAATCTGCCAATGACAATTCCTTTCACTCCTTCAAATCCGGACTGGTGGATTATTGATTGCAAATCTCTGTCAATGGTTGCAACGTGTGCCTCATCATCGTCTTCTAAGAAAAGAATGTTGTCATCAATTTTGGGCATAAACTCGGTTCCGTGAAGCAAATTGAAAGTACATTGATTGCCTCCGATGATTGTACCTTTTGCCTTACCCTCGTTTATGACCCAATAACCCTCATTATTTACAAAGTTTCTTTTTTCTTGGTCATTTGCCCACCTATCATCACTCCAAGCCTCGGCAGGCTTAAGCTCAAAAGGTTCTACAGAAAAAAGACATTTGTTGAAAAAATCTAGGCTATAATCAAAACCTTTTTTGTCGCCGAAGGAAAAATAATGAGGGCCAGAATAAGTAACTAATCCTGTTTTTGCATATATTGCGTTTGCTAGCGCGGTGATATCAGAATAACCACAAACAATTTTCGGATTAGATTTTATCAAGTCATAGTCCAAATATCTAAGTAGTTGATTTGAGTTAAACCCACCAATCACAGTTATGACGAGTTTTACTGATTTATCACGAAACGCCTCGTGCAAGTCAGCAATTCTAGATTCAATGGAAGATGAATTAAATTCATCTATTTCATTTACATATTCGGCAAAAGTAAGTCGAAGTCCTAATTCTTCAAACTTTTTCTTGGCTTCCTGTTTTAGTTCGTCGTTTATCCAGGGCATAGCTAAACTTCGAGCGGGGGTTATTACCCGTACAGTATCACCACTTTTTAATTTTTCTGGAAAAATCTTTTTCATAAAGTTAATTTATTCTAATATCTCATTTCCGATTTTACCAATCGCATATTGAACTGTCGCTTCTGCAAGTATTTCCACCGTATCAAAAACCGGAATATCTACATCATCTTGCTTTAGTAAAATCGGTAAATCGGTACAGGCAAGCACAACGGCCTCTGCGCCGTTCTGTTTCAGCTTATTGATTATTTGCTTCATTTGTTCCTTATCTTCTTCAAGCTTTTTACCAGCTAAAATGTTTAGAATAATCTGCGTTAGCTTATTTTGATCGGCAGGTTCTGGGAAAATAAGCTCGATTCCATTTTTCTCGAAATCTTTATGGAAGCTTTTGTGTTTAATCGTTGTTTCCGTGGCCAAGAATCCAACTTTTTTGAATCCCGAAATTTTTATCTTCTTTGACGTGGCATGGAAAATACAGATAAATGGAACTGAAATAGCTTTCGCCATGTCGGGATAAAAATAATGTGCGGTATTGCATGGCATTACTATAAAATCCACGCCCATGGAATCAATTTTCTTTGCTCCCCCAATAAGCATGTCTAGGGTTTTCTCTGGCTTGTTTAATCCCTCGACAATATTAGGAATGGGTAGATTGTAGATAAAAATTTCGGGATAATCCTCATCATATTGCGCACCATATTGTTTCTGGCATTGTTTTATGACTGCATGGTAAAAAATTGCGGTTGATTCTGGTCCCATTCCTCCTAAAACTCCAATAATTTTCTTTTTTGTATTTTCCATATTCATAATAATTCTTTTGGAGAAACGCCTAATGCTTTGGCAACTTTTTGAACAGTTAAAAGAGAGGGATTTCTAGCGCCACGCTCTAAGCCACTAATGTAGCTTCTATGCACGCCCAAAACTTTAGCTACATCACCCTGCGATTTGCCCTTTTTTAGGCGTATCTCTCGCAATTTTTTACCAAATTGTATAACTCCATTTGTCATAAAAGGATTAATCCACTTGCATTGATTTTATCAAATGTTATATGATTGGTCTATGGAGAGCAATTATATAACAAGCAAAGGGAGTAAATCTGTTGTGTGCGCACGGGCGGGAGGGGCAAACACAACTCCATATATTCTTGCGGCGCATTTCGCAAAGCAAAATACGAAATTCGGCGGCGGCGTCAGGTTTCGTTCCTGCCGCGCGAAGCGCGGCAATCAGTCGGGATTTTGTTCAAAAAAGGTTCGAGCGGCGTTCAGTAATTGCGACCAATCAAAACTTAGCGATTTTTCGGAACGAGAGGATTGCTCGCTCGCCCCGCCTTCAGCGGGTCTCGCTTCGCAAAAAGCCCGTTGTTTCGGGATTAAATCAAACGGCGGGCGAAGCCCGACGAGGACTTGTTTGCAAAGCAGGCGGCGGTTCGGAATTGCGAAGCAATTTACAAATGAAATTTGTATCCAATTTTTTCCTTTCCGCCGTAGGCGGAATACGAAGCCAGTTTTTAATCCCGCGCTTTACGGCCAAAGGCGACTAACAATATGAACACCAAATACTTTTTATACGCTCGAAAATCTACCGAGGACGAGGAACGCCAAGTGATGAGCATTGAAGCCCAACTCGCGGAGTTGGCGGAATTTGCCAAGCGAGAAAATATTGAAATTGTAAAAACATTTATTGAGAGCAAAAGCGCAAAGAAGCCCGGGCGAGAAATTTTCAACGAGATGATGAGCAAGGTGCAGGAAAGTAAAACGCCTGTCGGACTCCTTGCGTGGCACCCGGATCGTCTCGCCCGAAATAGCGTTGATGGCGGTTTGATAATTTACTCCATAGACACCGCTAAAATCGCTTCTTTGCGCTTCCCTACATTTTGGTTTGAGCCAACTCCGCAAGGATTATTTATGCTTCAAGTCGCCTTTGGCCAATCCAAATATTATTCCGACAATTTGTCGGAAAATGTAAAGCGCGGAATTCGCCAAAAACTCAGGCGGGGCGAGTGGCCGGGCCTTGCGCCGTTCGGTTATGTGAACAATCCCAAAACACGAACAATTGAACCAGACCCGACAAAAGCGAGAGTTATCAAAAAAGCCTATGAAGAATACGCGCAAGGCCGCCATACTCTTTTATCGCTTGGGGAACGCCTGAGTTTTTGGGGCGAGGTGAGCGGGACCGGAAAACCGCTTTGCAAAGCAACCTTACAAAGAATGCTGACAAACAAAGTGTATCTCGGCTTAATCGTTCATAACGGCGAAACTTACGAGGGCGGTTTTCCGGCAATTGTTTCCAGGGCGACTTTTGAGAAAGTTCAAGAAGTGCTAAAGAACCGAGCCAAGCCGCGCCATTCCAAAAAGCGACATAACTTTCCATTTACTGGATTGCTCAATTGTGGCGAGTGCGGCGCGGCCATTACCGCCCAATACGCCCACGGACACGGCGGCACTTACAAATACTACCGTTGCACCAAGCGGCTTGGCTCGTGTTCGCAAAGTTATCTGCGCGAGGATTTACTCACCGAACAACTAAAAGCGGAAATCTCAAAAGTCGCTCTCTGCGAAGACTGGAAAGAAAAGATGCTGGCGCAAGTGGAAGTATGGGAAAAAGAAAATATCCAGTCTTCGCAATCTTTCACCCAAAGTCTGGAAAAGGAAATAAAAGAAACCGAAACAAAGCTTGATAGATTGGTAAACGCCTTTTTGGACGGCTCAATTGAAAAAGAAACCTATCTCACCAAAAAAGACGAACTTATCACCACCAAAACAGACCTCCAGCGAAGGAAGTCTGATTTTGGGCGAAAGGGAAACAATTGGATCGAACCTTTGCGCGAATGGATTTTAACCGCTCACCACGCTGAAAAACTGGCTTCGTCCAACGAATTTGATGAAATCAAATCGTTTGTGGAAAAAATTGGAACGAACCGCCGCCTGCTTTCCAAACAAGTCCTCGTCGGGCTTCGCCCGCCGTTTGATTTAATCCCGAAACAACGGGCTTTTTGCGAAGCGAGACCCGCTGAAGGCGGGGCGAGCGAGCAATCCTCTCGTTCCGAAAAATCGCTAAGTTTTGATTGGTCGGGCTGCCGGGAATTGAACCCGGTCTACATGCACCCCATGCATGCGTACTACCGGTATACTACAGCCCGTTTATTTGCCTCTTTTGGTGAGTGTTTTCAAACAGCGGGTGCAGACGAGCGAACGCTTGCCCGGACGCAAAATCCTTGTCCACTGCAAGTTGGCCTTCTTTTTCCCGCGTTTGGTCGGGTTATAGTGGCCGCGGAGAAGTTTCCGGGTGCCGCCCATCAAATATGATTTTTCGCAAATTACGCAAGCGCGCATAGTATAGTAATTAGTAATTGGTAATCAGTAATTAGTCAAGTATAATTATGATTTATGGAGTTTAAATTATTTCTCTATGTCATCATCGTTCTTTCGGCGGTTTTCCATGAATACGCCCACGCCCTCACGGCTTATAAATTGGGAGATACGACGGCTAAAGACGCCGGTCGGCTTACCCTGAACCCCCTGGTGCATTTGGATTTAGTGGGAACGGTGGTTGTGCCGCTCCTTCTGCTTTTTGCCTCCGGTATTTTTATCGGTTGGGCCAAGCCCGTCCCTTACAATCCCGCAAATCTTCGCGACAAGCGCTACGGGTCTTTGAAGGTCGGAGCAGCGGGCCCGGGCGCGAACTTACTTATCGCCCTGATTTTGGGTCTTGTTTTGCGTTTCTTGCCCCAAATTTTTCCCGGCGCCGAAGTTCTTTTTACGGCGACTTTGGGCGTTATTGTTTACATCAATATTTTTTTGGCGCTTTTTAATCTTTTGCCTTTTCCGCCGCTTGACGGGAGTAAGATTTTCGCCGACGCATTTCCTAACGTCTTCCAAAAACTAGTTAACCTCGGATTTTGGGGATTCTTTTTGGCACTCCTTGCGGCTTTTTGGATACTGCCCGCCATCGCCAATATTATTTTTTCCCTTATCACTGGCAGGGGTTTTGCCTTTTAAAAAGCTTGACACTCGCAAAGCAAAGGCCTTAACCTGAAAGCTGCCATGCCAACGATTCAGCAACTGATTAAGAAAGGCAGGAAAAGGACGGTTCAAAAAACCAAGTCGCCGGCTTTTAGTTTTTATTTCAATTACCAGAAAAACCGCCCGGTTGGTTCGCCTTCGCCCTTCAAGCGCGGCGTTTGTCTCAAGGTGTTTACCACCACCCCCAAAAAACCGAACTCGGCCCTGCGGAAAGTGGCGCGCGTCCGGCTCACCAACGGCATGGAAGTGACCGCATATATTCCCGGCGAAGGCCACAATCTTCAGGAACACTCGGTGGTTTTGCTCCGCGGCGGGAGAGTGAAGGATTTGCCGGGCGTCCGCTATCACATCGTCCGGGGCATTCTTGACGCCTCCGGCGTGGAAGCGAGAAAACAGCAGCGCTCCAAATACGGCGCGAAGCGCCCGAAAGCTAAGTGATGTCTAAATAGAAATGAGAAAGAGAGGATATTATAAAAAAAGAGAGCGTCCGGTGGACGCCGAATACAACCGCGTTGATGTTGGCCGTTTCATTAATTATTTGATGACGGGCGGCAGAAAACCCGCGGCCGAGAAAGCTTTCTACGGTGCGCTTAAGGCCATCGGAAAAACTTCAAAAGAAGAGCCGATTAAGGTTTTTGAAAAAGCGATGGAGAATGCCTCGCCGCTTGTTGAAGTGCGGTCGCGGCGGGTGGGCGGCGCGAACTACCAGATCCCGCAGGAAATCGCGCCGGACCGGCAATTCTTTTTGGCCACTCACTGGATAATTAATGCTGCCCGCAGCCGCAAGGGTAAGCCCATTGCCGAGAAATTGGCCGAGGAATTTTTGGCCGCCGCCAAAAACGAAGGCGCTGCCATCAAGAAAAAACAGGACACGCACCGCATGGCCGAGGCGAACCGCGCCTTCGCGAGTTTCTTGAGGAAGAAAAGATAAAAAATCTTATATGCCAAGACAGTATCCCATTGAAAAAGTCCGTGATATCGGAATAATCGCCCACATTGATGCCGGGAAGACCACCGTTTCGGAACGGGTACTTTTCTACACCGGCGTCTCCCACAAAATCGGCGAGGTGCACGAGGGTGACACGGTGATGGACTGGATGGAACAGGAGCGGGAGCGCGGCATCACTATCACTTCGGCCGCGACCACCTGTTTTTGGACGCCGACTTACCGGGAGGGTGACAAGAATTTCGAGCACCGCATCAACTTGATTGACACGCCCGGCCACATCGATTTCACCGTTGAAGTGAAGCGCAGTTTGCGCGTTTTGGACGGCGCGGTCGTGGTTTTTGATGGAGTCGCGGGCGTTGAGCCGCAATCGGAAACGAACTGGCACTACGCCGACGAATACAAGGTGCCGCGCTTATGTTTCATCAATAAACTTGACCGGACGGGCGCGAGTTTTGACAATAGTTACAGATCAATTTTGGAGCGGCTCACTCCCAACGCCGTTCTTCTTCAGATTCCCATCGGTCTGGAAAACCATTTTGAAGGCGTGATTGATCTTTTGACGCGCCACGCCTTCCGCTTTGAAGGCGATAAAGGTGAGAAGACGGTTGGCGGCGAGGTTCCCGACAATCTTAAGGATGAAGTTGAAAAACAAAGGCATCATCTCATTGAAAAAATCGTCGAGCACGATGACGGAGCGATGCATGAATATCTGGGAGGCGGGGAGCCGGCTTTGGATAAATTAAAAGCGGTTTTACGCAAGGCGACGATCGGAAACGCTCTGGTGCCGGTGCTCTGCGGTTCGGCCCTGAAAAACAAGGGCGTCCAACTTGTGCTCGATGCGGTGGTGGACTATCTGCCCTCGCCCGCCGATCTGCCGCCGGTCAAAGGCATTAATCCCGAAACTCACGGTGAGGAGGAAAGGAAACCGAGTGACAATGAACCGCTCTCCGCACTCGCTTTTAAAATCGCCTCCGACCCTTTTGTGGGAACGCTCACTTTTTTCCGCGTTTACTCCGGTATCATGAAGCGCGGTAGCTATATTTTGAATTCAACCAAAGGGGGACAGGAGCGAATCGGGAGAATTCTCCGGATGCACGCCAATCACCGGGAAGAAGCGGAGGAAATTTACGCGGGCGATTTGGGAGCGCTCGTGGGCCTCAAGGATACGACAACGGGCGATACATTAACTGACCCGGAGCATCCGGTTGTTTTGGAGCAAATCACTTTCCCCGAACCGGTTATCTCCGTTAGGATTGAGCCCAAGACCAAAGTTGACCAGGAAAGAATGGGCATCGCTCTCCGCCGTTTGGCGGAAGAAGACCCAACTTTCCGGCTTCGCGGAGACATCGAAACGGGCGAGACTATCATCTCCGGTATGGGCGAACTGCATTTGGAAATTATCGTTGACCGGATGAAGCGGGAATTCAAAGTGGAAGCGAACGTCGGCCGGCCCCAGGTTGCTTACAAGGAAACCGTGAAGGGCACGGCGGAGGCCGAGGGCAAATATATTCGGCAGTCGGGCGGCCGGGGCCAGTACGGTCACGTCTGGCTTCGCTTAGAACCGATGGAACGAGGGCAGGGCTTTGAGTTCGTCGATGCCATCAAAGGCGGCATCATTCCCCAGGAATTCATCCCGGCCGCCGAAAAAGGCGTTCACGAAGCGGTGGATAAAGGCGTGCTCGCCGGTTACCCGGTCGTGGACGTGAAGGTCACCCTCTACGACGGTTCTTATCACGAAGTGGACTCCTCGGAAATCGCTTTCAAAATCGCCTCCGCCATGGCTTTTCAAGAGGCGGCCAGGCGCGCCAAAACAGTTCTTCTTGAACCGATAATGAAAGTGCAGGTCATCGTCCCGCCAGATTTTTTGGGCGACGTGACCGGGGATTTGAGTTCCAAGCGAGGTAAGATAAAAGCCATGGGCGAGCGGGGAACGGTCCGCACCATCGACGCGCTTGTCCCGCTCTCGGAAATGTTCGGCTATTCGACGACCTTGCGGAGTATGACCGAAGGCCGCGGCTCTTTCACGATGGAGTTTTCTCATTACGAAGAAGTGCCGGCCTCCGTCGCAACGGCAATAATTGAAGGGAAAAAGAAATAAGGTGTGCCCAGTACAATTACGCCGCCACTTCATGTCTTTTGCGCTCAAAGAGCGCCAGCGGTGTAGTTGTACTGGGTGTGGAAAAAGGCGGCTATTGACAAGCGATACTCACTAGTTAATAATTGCCTTTGCTCGCCTAAAAAGGCAGGTCGAATAAACATTTTTCATAGATATGGCAGAAAAAGAAAAATTTCAGCGAACTAAGCCCCACGTTAACGTGGGCACCATCGGTCACGTGGACCACGGCAAGACCACTCTTACCGCGGCAATTACCCACGTGCTCTTCATGAAAGGTCTTACCAAGAAAGAGGAAGGCGTTGACCAGATCGACAACGCGCCCGAGGAAAAGGCGCGGGGCATCACCATCGCCTTACACCACTCCGAGTACGAGTCAGAGAAGCGCCACTATGCGCACATTGATGCGCCGGGCCACGCCGATTACATCAAGAACATGATTACCGGCGCCGCTCAAATGGATGGCGCGGTTCTCGTCGTTTCCGCGGCTGACGGTCCGATGCCGCAGACCCGGGAGCACATTTTGCTTGCCCGCCAGGTCGGCGTGCCGGCGATCGTCGTTTTCTTGAACAAAGTGGACATGGTTGACGACAAGGAACTCGTTGACTTAGTGGAATCGGAGGTCCGCGAGCTTTTGAAGAAGTACGAATTTCCCGGCGATGAAATCCCGGTCATCCGCGGCTCGGCCTTGAAGGCCTTGGAAGCGAAATCGGCCGATGACGAAGCGGCCAAACCAATCTTGGATTTGGTGAAAGCTTTGGACGATCACATTCCGGAGCCGGTTCGGGAAACCGATAAACCGTTCCTTATGCCCGTTGAAGATATTTTCTCCATTGAGGGCCGCGGCACGGTGGTTACCGGCCGGGCCGAGCGGGGTATTCTTAAAGTGAACGAAGAAGTGGAAATCGTTGGCTTAAAGCCGACGCAGAAGACCGTCGTGACCGGCGTTGAAATGTTCCAGAAGATTTTGGACGAAGCGCGGGCCGGCGACAACGTCGGTATCCTCCTTCGCGGCCTTAAAAAAGAAGACGTGGAGCGCGGCCAGGTGATTGCAAAGCCCGGCAGCGTCACGCCACACACTGAATTCGATTGCGAGGTCTACGTCCTCTCTAAAGAGGAAGGCGGCCGGCACACGCCGTTCTTTAAGGGTTACAAGCCACAGTTCTATATAAGGACCACGGACGTGACGGGAGAAGTCATTTTGCCCGAAGGAATTGAAATGGTGATGCCGGGCGACACGATTAAAATTTCCGTTAAGCTCATCTCGCCGGTCGCGCTTGAAGAGAAACAGCGGTTCGCCATCCGCGAGGGCGGCAAGACAGTTGGCGCCGGCGTCGTCACGAAAATTAATAAATAAGTCCTATCAGTCCCACCGGACCTATCAGAGAATGTATGCCGAAAGCATCTGAGCAAGTTCAAAAAGAGAAATTAAGATTGCGCATCAGAGCGTACGACGCCAAACTCATTGATTCGTCCTCAAGGCAAATCATTGAGGCTATCCGGCGTCAGGGCGGGGAAGTTGTTGGTCCCATTCCCTTACCGACCGAGATTCGGCGCTACACCGTGAACCGCTCCACTTTCGTGCACAAGAAATCCCGGGAGCAGTTCGAAATGAGGGTGCACAAGCGCCTGATAGATATATTGAATCCCGGTCAAAAAATCATCGAATCTTTGACGGACCTGAACCTCCCCGGCGGAGTTGACGTGGAAATCAAAACTGGTTAGGATATTAGGGCTTTAGGCGATATTACAAACATATCAAAACAATCCGCCTCGGGCGGGTTGTTTTGTTAAGGCGCTTATGGAAAAAATCAAAGCCCAGAAAATCAACATGACCCAGATTTGGAGAGGCGACCGGGCGGAGGCCGTCACGGTTCTTAAAGTTGTGGGCGGCGGTGATTCTTTTTTTTCCGAGATGAAACCGGGTGATAAGATCATTGTAAGCGGCAAGAGCAAGGGTCGGGGATTCCAAGGCGTCGTGAAGCGCCACGGTTTCCACGGCGGTCCCAAAAGCCACGGCCAGAAAGACCGGCTCCGGGCGCCGGGTTCGATCGGCGCGACCGCGCCGCAGCGGGTCATTAAAGGCAAAAAAATGGCCGGTCACATGGGGCTCACGAAAGTGACCCTGAAAAACATGGAGGTGGCGGAAATTCGACCGGAGGAAAAAGTCCTAATGGTGAAAGGCGCGGTACCGGGTATGAAAGGCGCTTTCGTCGTAATTCAAGAAAATTTTAAAAATGATGATTGAAATTTACAACATTGAAAACAAAAAGACAGGCAAGATGGATTTACCCGAGGAAATTTTTCAGGCGCCTTGGCGGCCGGCTTTGGTTCATCAAGTGATAACGGCGATTCTCTCAAACCGCCGCCGTCCGTTTGCACACGTGAAAGGCAGAGGCGAAGTGAGAGGCGGCGGCAAAAAACCGTGGCCGCAGAAGGGCACCGGCCAGGCCCGCCACGGTTCCATTCGTTCGCCTATCTGGAGAGGCGGCGGCGTCACTCACGGACCCTTGAAAGAGCGGACTTACGAAAAAAAGATAAACAAGGAAATGAAAAAGCAGGCGCTTTTTTCCGTTCTTTCCAAGAAGCTTTCCGACCAGGAACTGAAAATCGTGGACGAAATCAATTTGAAGGAAGCAAAGACGAAAATCTTAAACGGAATCCTCGGCAAATTTTTCGGCCAGAAGCGGAGCGTTCTCATCGTGCCCAAAACCGGCAACCGCGCTGTCCATCTTGCCGGCCGGAACATTCCGAAAACCACCGTCGGCAATCCGAACGCCTTGAACGTCTATGACTGCCTGGTCCACAAATACGTCGTTTTTGAGAAAGATGCGGTCGCCGATTTCGCCGGAACGTTTAAAAAAACAAAATGAGCATTCTTAATTTCAAAAAATCCCCGCCGAAGGCGGATCCGTCTCAGGCGGAGAAAAAGAAAGTTGAAGCGCCGGTTGGCGCCCACGGGCCGGCTAATTTCGGTTTGATAAGAAAGGCGTGGCTTAGCGAAAAGGCGGGCGACCTGGGTAAGTTCAACCAATACGTCTTCCTGGTTCAAAATTCAGCCAACAAAAAGGAAGTGGAACGCGAAGTGGGCCGCCGTTACGGCGTGAAGGTCAAGGGCGTAAACATAATCCGTGAGCCGGGCAAAACCAAAAGAGTTGGTAACGTCGCCGGCCGCACTTCGGGCTTTAAAAAAGCAATAGTAACCCTGAAGGATGGAGAAAAACTGGAAATAAGCTAAATACATGAAATCCTATAAACCGACAACCCCATCAAGGAGATTCATTACCGTGCCCGATTACCGGAGCTTGGCGAAGACCGGTCCTTTAAAATCCCTGACGCGCGCGGTTTTGAAAAAGGCGGGCCGGAATTCCAGTGGCCGCATCACCATGCGCCACCAGGGCGGCGGCGTTAAATCCATCTACCGCTTGGTGGATTTCAAGGAAAATAAGGTGAACGTTCCGGGCCGGGTGGAAGCGATTGAATATGACCCGTACCGCACCGCTTTCATCGCCCGCGTCATCTACAAAGACGGCGAGCGGCGTTATATTCTTGCCTCGGACGGTCTCAAGGTGGGCACCACCATCGTCAATTCCGAAGACGCTCCTTTTGAAGTCGGCAACCGGACGAGCTTGAAGCGGATTCCGGTCGGCACTTTTGTCCATAACGTGGAAATCCTGCCAGGCAAAGGCGGCCAGCTGGGACGGGCCGCTGGTTCTTCCATTCAGATTCTCGCGAATGAAGAGGGCTACACCCACTTGAAGATGTCTTCCGGAGAGGTGAGGAAAGTGCCGTGGGGCGCTTTGGCCTCCATCGGTCAGGTTTCCAATCCGGAGCACAATTTAATAGTTGTGGGCAACGCTGGCCGTTCCCGAAAAATGGGAATCAGGCCGACCGTTCGGGCCTCGGTCATGAACCCCCGCGACCACAAGTACGGCGGCGGCGAAGGCCGGACCCAGCGCGGCACGCGGCGACCCAAGGATAAATGGGGCAATATCACCGGCGGTCGCAAGACCCGCAAGAAAAAGAAGTGGTCTAACAAAATGATTTTGAAGCGGAGAAAATAAATCTATGTCGCGAAGCACTAAAAAAGGACCGTACGTCGACCCGAAACTCTTGAAAAAAATCGGGAAACTGGGGCCCGGCGCCAAGGAGGTTATTAAAACCTGGTCGCGCGATTCGGAAATTTCCCCCGAGATGGTCGGCTTCACTTTCGGCGTCCATAACGGCAAGAATTTCATTGAAGTAAAGGTGAGTGAGGACATGGTCGGCCACCGCCTCGGCGAATTTTCGCCGACCCGGCGTTTCACCAGGCACGGCGGCAAGATTCAGAAAGAGCTGGAGCTCCAGGCCAAGACGGCGACGCCGCCGCCTGCCCCCGCACCCGGCGCCAAATAATTTTAAACCATGAAAGAAACCGTGACGGCAAAACTTAAATACTTGAAAATCGCACCCCGCAAAACGAGATTTGTGGCGGATTTGGTGCGTGGTCTTCCGGTCGGGGCGGCGGAGGCCGAACTTCTCGGCAATCCCCGCCGGCCGGCCGTTGCGATTTTGAAACTTATCCGCTCGGCGGTTTCGAACGCCAAAAAGGCGACGCTCGCACCCGAGAAGCTCTACGTCAAGGAAATCAAAGTTGACCAGGGGCCGCGCCTCAAGCGTTTCATGCCGCGGGCTTTCGGCCGCTCCAATTTAATTGAGAAGAAAATGAGCCACGTCACCTTGGTTCTGGGCGTTGCCGAGAAACCTTTTGCCGAAAGATTTGTCATAGCTCCGAAACCCAAAAAAGAAAAGAAGGAGAAGAAAACAAAGGAACCGAAAGCAATAAAAGGCAAGGAAGAATTCGAAGAGAAAAAGGCCGCCGCTCCGAAGCCGAAAGCTCAACCGGGATTCTTCCGGAGAATTTTCCGCCGCAAGGCAGTATGAGATTTAAATATTTAAACATTTAAGTATTCCTATGGCCCAAAAGACAAAACCAGATTCGTTAAGATTAGGAATCAATAAACCGTGGTCCAGCCAGTGGTTTTTCAGGCGTAGCCGACGGTTTTTCCTGGAAGAAGACGAAATCATCCGGAAGCTGACGAGGGGAAAAATCCTCGCCTCCGGAGTGGCCGGCATTGACATAGAACGGGTGGGGGATGCCGTTCGAATCTCCATCCGGGCGGCGAGACCGGGGCTCATTATCGGCCGCGGCGGCAAGGGCATCGAGGAGCTGAAGAATCTGCTTCTCAAAGAAATGAAAAATCTCCGTCGCAAGAACAAAATCGGTGGAAGTTTCTCCCTGAATTTGAACGTGGAGGAACTGAAGCGGATGGAAATCTCCGCCCCGGTCACGGCTCAGCAAATCGCTTTTGACATCGAAAGACGGCTCCCTTACCGCACTGCCATGAGACAGCAGATGGAAGGCCTGAAGCAGAATAAAGGTATTAAAGGCGGAAAAATAAAGATTGCCGGCCGGTTGAACGGCGCCGAAATCTCAAGGAGCGATTGGCTCGCTTTCGGCCGGATGCCTCTCCAGACGCTCCGGGCAAACATTGACTACGGCGAAGCGACGGCTTACACCACCTACGGTACGGTGGGCATCAAGGTCTGGCTTTACAAAGGCGATATATTCGACAGCAAAGAGCAAAGCGCAAATAGCAAATTGTAACGATTTGCGCTAAGCTATTAGCCATTTGCTAAAAATATGCTTCAACCCAAGAAACAAAAACACCGCAAAGTGCAAAAAGGACGCTCTCGCGGGCGCTTGAAGGAGACGCGCGGGGTTAATCTGGCTTTCGGCCAATTCGGGCTTCAGGCCCGTTCGGCCGCCTGGGTGACTTCCGCCCAAATTGAGGCCGCCCGCAAGGCCATCACTCACTCCTTAAAAAGGGAGGGCAAGCTCTGGATTCGGATTTTTCCCGATAAGCCGGTGACCAGTTTGCCGCCGGAGGTGACTTTGGGCGGCGGCAAGGGCGACGTGAGCCATTATGTCGTGCCGGTTCGGCCCGGCCGGATGCTTTTTGAAGTTGACGGCGTGCCCAAGAAAGCCGCGACTGAAGCTCTGAGAATCGCCGGTCACAAACTGCCGGTTTTGACGAAAATCGTCGTCAAACGTTAAAACCATGAAAAGAAAAGAACTGGAAAATTTCAAAACCAAGCCCCTACCCGAAGTCGACAAGGAAGTGAGACTTCACGAAGAGCGCTTGATGAATCTCAAAAAAGACTTGGTTTTGGGTAAGGTGAAAAACATCAGGGAAATCAGGCAAATTAAGAAAAGTCTGGCCCAGCTTTTAACCATCAAACGGTCAAGGGCGAATACCGACAAATAACATGAGGAAACTTCAAGGGACGGTTGTCTCCGACAAAATGAATAAGACAAGAGTGGTGGCGGTGGAGCGCCTTAAAAAGCACCCCCGCTACGGCAAGTATTTCAAGGTGACTCGGCGGTTTAAAGCTCACGACGAAAAAAACGAATATAAAACCGGGGACAAGGTTGTCATCCAAGAAACAAGGCCGATTAGTCGCGAGAAGCGCTGGGTTATCGTCGAAAAAATATGACCCGGTACAATTACACCGCTTGCGCTAAAGGCGCACGTCATCAAAAATTAAAAATCAAAACTATGCTGCATACTCACCAAAGGTCAATGCGTATCAAACCTACTCTGTCATTCAAGAGAATGGCGGTGTAATTGTACCGGGATGATACAAGAGCGAAGCATATTAAAAGTGGCCGACAACAGCGGAGCAAAACTCGTCCGCTGCTTCCGGATTTTGGGCGGTTCCAAGCGCCGTTACGCACAGATTGGCGATGTCATCGTGGTTTCCGTCCAGACGGCCGAGCCGCGGAAAGCGGTGAAGAAAAAGGATGTGGTGCGCGCGCTCGTTGTAAGGCAGAGGGCACCCATCCGCCGTTCGGACGGCACCCGTCTCCGCTTTGACGACAACGCCGTGGTCCTCGTTGATAAAAAGGAACCGAAAGCGACCCGAATTTTCGGGCCTATTCCCAGAGAAATCAAGGAAAAGGGCTACGACACCATTGCTTCCCTTGCGGAAGAACTCGTCTAAAAATCCATGAAAATCAAGAAAGGCGACAACGTAAAAATCATGAAAGGCAAGGACCGGGGGAAAACCGGCAAGGTTATTAAAGTTGACGAGGAAAAAGGCCGCCTCACGGTGGAAGGCGTAAATCTTTTCAAAAAGCACGTCCGGCCGAAGCGCCAGGGTGAAAAAGGCGAAGTCGTCTCCGTCGCGAGGCCGCTTGCCGTCTCGAATGTGATGCTCGTTTGTTCTTCCTGCGGCAAGGCCTCCCGGGTTGGATTTAGGATTGATAAGGAAATAAAAGAGCGATACTGCAAAAAGTGCAAAAGCGCAATTTAAACCATGAAAAGCATAAGAGAACATATCAAAAAAATGGTGGTGAACGTCGGCTTGGGCAAGTTTCGGAACCTTTCCAGTTTCGAGGATAAGGTTTTGCCCGAGGTTGTAAAAGAAATCGCCCTCATTACCGGCCAGAAGCCTTCTTATCGGCCGGCTAAAAAATCCATCGCCGGTTTCAAGACGAGGCAAGGCGACACCATTGGTTTGCAGGTGACACTCCGGGGTAAGCGGATGGAGGATTTCTTTGCGCGGCTTATTAATTTCGTTCTGCCCCGCGTAAAAGACTTCCGGGGATTGGATGTGAGGAATGTCGACCACGACGGCAACTTGAACATTGGTTTTAAGGACCAATTCGTTTTTCCGGAGATAGTTCCCGAAAAGGCATCGGTCAATTTCGGCCTGCAGGTGACGTTTGTTACGGATTTGAAGAACCGCGAAAAAGCGATTGATTTCTACCGGAGGGTTTTGGTACCCTTAAAAAACAAATAAATCAAAATTCATGGCTAAAACTTCCGTAAGGGCCAGAGCCCGCAAAAAACCCAAATTCTCAAGCCGCACCGTGCGGCGCTGTTTCCGCTGCGGCCGGAGGCGGAGCTACATGCGCGATTTCAACATGTGCCGAATCTGTTTTCGGGAAATGGCCGGCCGCGGAGAAATTCCCGGCGTGAAAAAAGCTAGCTGGTAATAGAACTTATATGTACATAAATTTACTGATTAGAATCAAAAACGCGAAGATGGCTGGTTTGGAAACGGTCAAGGCTCCTTACACCAAAAACGACGAAGCGGTTGCCCTGCTTCTCAAGCGTTTCGGATTTATCAAAGACATCGAGATTAAGGGGCGGTCTTTCAAAAAAGTAATGGAAATCGATTTGGAGGAAGCAAGACCGCTTGAAGGTCTGAAATTCTTGAGCCGGCCCTCGCTCCGGCGTTACGGCAAATGCCGCGATTTCCGGAGGGTTAAAAGCGGCCGTGGACTCCTTATCGTTTCCACGCCCAAAGGAATTTTGACCGGCGAGGACGCCAAAAAAGCCAAAGTCGGCGGCGAACTGCTTTTTGAAATCTGGTAAAAATCATGTCTAAAATCGGCAAGCAAAAAATTGTCATTCCGGAGGGCGTTGAAGTCGCGGTAGGCGACGATTTCGTCATTTTAAAGAAAGACAAGAACGAATTGAAAGTAATCCGGCTTCCGGGAGTGGTGATTTCCTACGATGCCGCGAAAAAGGAACTCGTTTTTTCGCTCGTGAACGTCACCAAGCAGACTAAGAGTAATTGGGGCACGGAGCGGTCGCTCGTTTGGAACGCCGTCCAGGGTCTCACGAAAGGATTCGAAAAAACTTTGGTTTTGGAAGGGGTGGGCTACCGCATCACTAAAACCGGCGAAGATCTGGAGATGAACCTTGGTTTTTCGCATCCCGTCCGCTACAAGGCGTGCCCTGGCATCCAGTTTGAGGTCATCAAGAACACGACCTTGAAAATCCGGGGCGTGAATAAGGAAGTAGTGGGGCAGGTTGCCGCCGAAATCCGGGCTCTCAAAAAACCCGAGCCCTACAAGGGCAAGGGTTTCCACTATGAGGGCGAGGTCATCCGCCGCAAGGCCGGCAAGAAAGCGGTTGCTACAAGCGGCGCCTAACAAAAATTAATATGACGGGAAATAAATCTTTAAACAAATTAAGAACAAGGCGGGGGAGAAGAGTACGGTTCAAGGTAAGAGGCGTTTCTCTGCGGCCCCGGCTTTCGGTTTTCCGGGCGAACCGCCACATTTACGCCCAAATCATAGATGACTTAAAACAAAAGACGCTCGTTTCCGCCTCCTCCCTGGAACTTATGAAAAAATCCAAGACAAAAATCCCGAAAACCAAAATCGCCGGGGTAGTGGGCGAACTTCTTGCGGAGAAAGCCAAGGTCATGAAAATCAAAGCGGTTGTTTTCGACCGCGGCGCTTACCGCTATCACGGTCGGGTAAAGGCGCTCGCCGAGGCGGCGCGGCAGAAAGGTCTGGAGTTTTAAATTTATGAACCAGAATTTCAACAGATTCGGCCGGGGACCGCGGCGGCCGCGGGAAGTCAGCGAATTCAAGGAAAAAACGCTGGAAATCCGGCGGGTGACGCGGGTCATGGCCGGCGGCAAGCGTTTCAGCTTCCGGGCTTCCGTAGTTTTGGGCGACCTGAAAGGCCGGGTCGGTTTCGGCGTGGCCAAGGGCTTGGACGTCGCCTCCGCCATTTCGAAGGCCAAGCTCAAGGCGAAGAAAAATATGATTAGAATCCCCTTGAAGGACAACCGGACTCTCTACTACGACGTGGAAGCCAAATACGGCGCGGCGGTGGTGCGCCTGAAGCCCGCGAGGTTGAACCACGGCCTTATCGCCGGAGGCGCCGCGAGGCCGGTCTTGGAACTGGCGGGCGTGAAAGACGTCTCCGCCAAAATCATGGGCCGGACGACCAATAAAATCTCGAACGCAAGGGCGACGCTCGAAGCCCTGAAGAAAATCAAGGTCCCAGAAAAAAAGCAAGAAAATGCAACTCCACAATCTTAGAAATCCCTTAAAAAGGAAAATCAAAAGAGTTGGGCGGGGCGGCAAGCGCGGCACTACTTCCGGCCGCGGCCAGAAGGGCCAGAAGGCGCGAGCCGGCCACCGCATTCGGCCGGCCGAACGCGACCTCTTATTGCGGTTGCCGAAATTAAGAGGTGTGAAGAACAAGCCCAGAACTGCGCCTTCCCGCGTGATTAACGTGGGCGTTCTGGCGCGCCATGCCGAGGGCGGTGCTGTGAATCCCGACGTTCTTTTGAAAAAGAATTTCATCAAGGATAAAAGAGAAAGGGTCAAAATCTTAGGCGGCGGCGAATTGAAAAGCGCCTTGAGCGTTTCCGGAATCAGGGTTTCTGCTTCCGCCAGGGCCAAGATCGAAAAAGCCGGCGGCAGTGTAAAATAGGGTTATGGATAAAATCCTTCAGATTTGGCGGATTCCGGATTTGCGGAAAAAAATCCTGATGGTTTTGCTCTGGCTTTTGGTTTTCCGGGTTTTGGCGGCCATTCCCATTCCGGGAATTGACGCCTTTCGTCTCAACGAATTTTTCTCCTCCAACCAGCTCTTCGGCTTTTTGAACATTTTCTCCGGCGGCGGCCTTTCCAATTTGTCGGTCGTGATGCTGGGCGTCGGTCCCTACATTACGGCGGTCATCATCATGCAACTCCTCACTATTGTTTTTCCCCAGCTCAAAAAGGCCTACTACGAAGAGGGGGCCGAGGGCCGGGCCAAATTCAACCGCTACTCGCGGTGGCTCACTCTGCCGCTTGCCGCCTTGCAGTCCTACGGATTTTTGAATCTTCTGGCTTCCCGAGAGGTCCTGCCGGCGCTCACCACCACCGGACTTTTAACCAACGTCGCCATGATTACGGCCGGGAGCATATTCCTCATGTGGATCGGCGAAATCATTTCGGAATATAAAATCGGCAACGGCGTCTCGCTCCTCATCTTTGCCGGCATTGTAAGCAGCCTGCCGCAATTCATCGTTTCGAGCGTCCTTACGTATACGCCCTCCGTGTTGCCGACCTACATTGCTTTTTTGATTTTGAGCGTGGTCGTGATTGCCGCCGTCGTCTTCGTAAACGAAGGCGAGCGGAAAATTCCCGTCTCTTACGCCAAACAAGTCCGCGGCAACCGCCTTTACGGGGGCGTGGCGACTTATCTGCCGCTCAAGGTGAACCAGGCGGGCGTGATTCCCATCATTTTTGCGATTTCCATCCTGCTTTTCCCGCAGTTCATCGCCCAGGCCGCTTCCATTTTCTCGCCGGAATTGTCGCTCAAATTGAACGAAATCGTGGTTAATATTTTCAACAATCTGGTGATTTACAGCGTGATTTACTTCCTCTTGGTCGTGGTTTTCACTTATTTTTATACCGCCATCACCTTTGACCCGAAGGAGATTTCCAAAAACTTGCAGCGTTCCGGCGGCTTCATTCCGGGCATCCGGCCGGGGGAAGCGACGGCGGAAGCCATCAGCCAAGTGGTGAGAAAGACCACGATTTTCGGAGCTTTTTTCCTCGGGTTTATCGCTATTCTGCCGAACCTCACCCAGCTTGTGACGGGAATCCAGACCTTGACCATCGGGGGCACGGCGCTCCTCATTGTCGTTGCCGTTGCGCTTGAAGTGATGAAGCAGATTGAATCGCAACTGACGGTGCGCGAATACGAGGGGATTTTGTAAACCTTTTCTTCCCCACGCCAGACGGCTTCGGCTCGGGCGATTTCGTCCCGCTTCGGCGGGACTCAACCCTTCGCTCGCTTTAGATTCGGTGATATGATGCGTCATATCACCGAATAGCTCGCTCATCCACGACTGCGGTCGGGACTCCGCCGAAGAGTTGAGGGGTAAGTCTGGCTTTGGGGAAGAAAAGGTTTTTAGCTTGTGTAATTTGGATAAAAAACGCCCCGCGACGAACTGTGTCGCGGGGGTGTTGCTTGTTCGGTGCGTCAGAGAGCTACCGCTAAGCCGCCCTCCACTCGGATGGGGCCGAAGCCGTTGATCGCCCGTAGCCAGGTCTTGTCATCATTGACTCGGACCCACAACCACGGAAGCACCGTTGGGGTGTAGCGCCACCAGCGTTGGCCGCAAGGGCACGTGAAGAAATTCATTTCGTCGTGTGCGAATGGGTCTTGGTCTTCGTCCGGGTGTACGAAAGGCCAACGGGAGCTGCTTGCTTCAACTTCTTGGCACCGGCAGTTAGTATTGGGCATCAGTGCTCCTTTTGGTGTGTGGTCAAAATCTATTGGTCAACTTGAAACACAATATTATAATTCAGTTTTTTAGTCAATTTGAAGCATTCTAAGTTAATAATTGCTACAATAAACTTAATGTCTAAACAAGCAGTTGTAATTTATGGCCCTCCGGGTTCTGGCAAGGGGACGCAGGCGGAACTCCTGGAGAGCAAATACAGTTTCATTCATTTTGACACCGGCAAGTATATTGAGTCGCTGGTTCATGACCCGGAACTCCGGAAAAATTCGCTTATTAAGCGAGAGAAAAAATTGTTTGATAGTGGAACACTTAACACGCCGGCTTGGGTGCTTAGCATCGTAAAAGATGCGACGATTAAAATCGCCCGCGCGGGCTACAGCATAATTTTCAGCGGTTCGCCGAGAACGCTTTTTGAAGCGTTGGGCGACAGGAGCCACGGCGGGCTTTTGGCGGCGCTCATTAATCTTTTTGGTCGTAGAAACATCACTATTCTCAAGCTCTCTGTCCGGCCGCAAACTTCCATCAAAAGGAATTCCAGCCGGCTTGTTTGCTCCGTTTGCGGCTTGCCGATTCTTGCGGCCTCCAAGATTAAAAATTGCGCTTTGTGCGGCGCACCCGCCCGGAAAAGGATTTTTGACAATCCGAAGCTCATTAAAGTGCGGTTGAAGCAATACGAAGACCGCACCTTGCCGATTATTCAGAAAGCGAAAAAATTGGGTTTGAAAGTCGTGCAGATAAACGGCGAGCCCGCACCTTACAAAGTCCACGCGAGTGTTATCAGAGCTTTGAAATTAAAGTGAAGATCAGATTAAAGAACGAAAAAGACCTGCAAGCTTTGAGGCAGTCGGGGCTCATTCTCGCCTCTGTTTTGGAACTTTTGAAAGACACGGCCAGAGTCGGCGTGAAGTTGTCGCATTTGGATGAGCTCGCGCGCCGTCTTATTGAAGAGGCGGGCGGCAAGCCCGCGTTTCTTGGTTACCGGCCGGAGGGGGCTCTAAAGCCCTACCCTGCCTCTATTTGCACATCCGTAAACGAAACACTGGTGCATGGTTTGCCTACGAACTATATTTTGAAATCTGGCGATGTTTTGAAGCTTGATGCGGGCGTAAATTACAAGGGATATTTCACCGATGCGGCGATTACCGTCCCGATGGGCGAGGTTTCCAGTGAGGCGAAAAAGCTCATTCAGACGACTAAAGAAGCCCTGGAAAAAGGTATTGAGGCCTGTGTGCCTGGTAACCGCTCTGGCGATATCGGCCACGCTATAGAGAGTGTTGTTAAGAAACATGGGTTCGCGGTCATTCAAAATCTCACCGGTCACGGCGTGGGTTTTGCGCTCCACGAGGAGCCGGACATTTACAACTTCGGCGAGAAGGGGAAGGGAATAGTTTTGGAGCCGGGGATGGTGCTCGCAATTGAGCCGATGGTGGCCGTGAAATCTTCGCGGGTGTTGCAAAAAGAAGACGACAGTTTTGTGACCGAAAAAGGCGACTTATCCGCCCACTTTGAGCATACGGTGGCGATAACCGAGAAAGGACCGGAAATCCTTACTCGGTTGGTTTAATTTCCGGTTTTTTATCAGGAAGCAAGTAGGAAGCAAAGCGATAAATTATGTCAGTATGACATGTCATACTGACTATCACAACGAAGGGTGCAGGTAGACTTTCCCGTACTTGGTGCGTCGGTATCTTCGATAGGGTTTCTTTTTGGAAGGGTGGCGGCTCCATACTTTCTTTTTCCGCTCTGTTTTACCTCGTTCCCGGTAGCTCTTGTAATTCCTTTCTTTGATAGCTTTTCTTATGCTATTTATGGTTTGCCGGGAAATTAGGAGTCCTCTTGAGATTTGCTGCGGCCTCTTCCCTGAATTTACAAATTCTGCCACCGCGGCGCGCATGACTATATTGCGGCGCTCATTGGCGGTGACGAGTGTTTCCAAAAATTTTCCGGATTTGGTTATTCTGTCCCAGCAAGCTTTCTCCCAATCTTTACGTGAAGAATATTCACTTCTCGGCGGCAATAAGAACGAACCCGCGCCCATATTGTTGATTTTAGCCATAAACAAGTTAAGTTTAACATATTTAATGTATGACATGTCATACTACCACTCTGTCTACTGTGAGGGGTTATTGATTTTTGGTCGGGGATAAACTATAACGATTTTAGTCCATTCCACCGTCGCTGATACGGGATTCGTCCTGTGGCGACACTACCAAGAGAGGAGCCTGACAATGGATTCGTCCAACAGGGTTCAGCTTTTAACCGAGGGTTTGCAAGTCAACCCCGGCGACCTATCGCCCGAAGAGCGGGTTAGAGTCATGAGGTACTGGATTAACGGGGGACGCACCTATTTCCAGTATCTTCCCACATTTCGTCCTCTCCGCGATAGGATAGGTTCTTCACAGGAGTCTGACCGGACAAGAAGGCCGGTCGGTGACAACGTCGTCAATCTTGAGTTTAAAGAAAATGCTTGGGGTGGCGGCGTTGATAGTCGTCTCAGAGTTGCCGACATCAAGCGTCTTCAGTACTCACTAGACGGTAACATCGAACTCAGGACGACTATCCTTCTCAGTGAGCGGGGTCTTTTCTTACTCGAGCAGATGAGGTTGGAACTCACACGAGTAGATGGCTTTATACATGAAACCCTTCGTGGCTACACAGGGCGCTTGCTCTGTGACGCCGACGTTGTCCAGCACGAGAGCACGAGCTCGTTCTTCGAGGAGACTCTCCGCATCATCGTGGAGAGCATGCGGCGTGCGGGTCAGGATAAAGTCGACTGGGGTAAGGTGTTGCTGTACAGAGCGGACCAGATGCAAGAGCGACTCGGCACAGCAGTGAGGTGGTAAGCGTAGGTAGCGACGGGGCTCGGGAGAGCAAAACTCCCGGGCCCTGTTTGTTTTTATAATTCCTCGGGCCGGCGTTTTGGGTTTTGTTTTCTCCATTCGCCAATTCGCGCGAATTGGCGAATAGTCGCTTTTACCGTTCCGGGAACTTTCCGGGATGGGGTTGGTGGGGGGTTATTAAGCAGTTGGATTTTTGGTTTTATTTCTAATATAAATAGATTGACGGTCGTCGGTTAAGTCCGACCTCTGGGTTATGGGTAGCTTGGAATCTGCCCGTTATCAACGAGACCGCCTTCTGCCCCCATTACCCCGGTTGCGGGGTTATAATCCGAGGAAATCTCCGTCCAAAGGAAAACAAAGGGGAATCGGAGCTCTCAATCGGCCAAGCGATAGAGGGGTAGCCTAACGCCTTGGTCCAGAAAATCGGACCAAGGCGTTGCTCATTTTCATTTCATCGGGCCGGCGTTTTGGGTTTTTAAAATGCGAACAGCCCCGAAAATTTCTCGGGGCCGTTTGGCGCAGTAACTGCTCCGTCGCGGGGTTCAAAAGAGCAGTTCTTTTACTAGTTGGTCGTTCTGGGCGACCATGATTTTGTTACCTTGGGCGCGCTCGTCGAGCAGGTGCTCGTAGATGCGAAGGGCGTTGCGTACTAATTCGGCGAAAGTGATGGCATCAGATTTTGCCTTGACGTCTTTCAAGCGCTTGTAGGTTTCATTTGAAAACTGGAACTGCAACCGATGCCCCGCCGACCGTCCTTTTCGAGCCCTTTTCATTATTAGCTCCCGTGATTTGTGTGCCAAATCCAGCGTGCCACAGGTTCTTTTAAGAGTCAAATAAATGAACCTTCAACACTAGAAATTTTATAAATTTCCATACTAACTAAGAAGTGGTCTCAATTTTAATAAAATCTATTTTATATTGACGTTCTTTAGATGGGTCAAGATGAATTCCTGAATAAGTCCATCCTGGAATATCAGCAACAAAGCTAGTAACTTCTTTACAATCAAATGTCGCGACAATAAAATCATCCTTTGGGTTAGGAAAAATAATATTAGTACAACCCATTTTCTCTAAAGCCTCTTTAATTTTCATTAAGATATCGTTTTTATCCATATTTTTTAGTTAATAATTACTATATCTTCTCTTAATACTCCTTTCGGTGGTATTTCTAGATGATTGATGGCTTGCACAATCCCACATTGAAGTGCTTGTTGTGCAGTAATACTTGTTCCGGTTTTCATCATGTTTTGAACTTTTTGAAGATCTAAACTGCAATTCTCGGAAATAAAATAAGCTATACGAGTACTCTCTGTTTTTACTGCTAAAAGTTGTTCATTAAGTCCCTTCTCGTCAAATATACCTTGTGTTGTCGCTCCATGCATATAGAATTTTGCATAAGATTCTGCCGTTCTCTCTTTTGCGGAAAGATATATCACATTCGCAATAGAATCAATATTATTAGTAGCATGGATAGAAATGGGAATTTTGCAATTTTGAATAACAGAAGCTAACGTGAATCCTTCCTGCGTACTCCCTCCTAATGAAGAAAACAATAAAATAATTTTTTTAGCACCTTGTTGAGTAGCGTTATTAACTGCGTTTAGCAATCTATTACCAAAACCCTGTTCAATTATCCCAGCGAAAACGATATAATAATCCATCACGGTTAAATTATATGTATAAATTTATTTTAAAGATACCCAACCTTCTTCAACTCTTAACAGCAATCATACTTATCTCAACCCGGGCGCCGAGGGGGAGTTCCTTGACGCAAACCGTTTCGCGGGCGGGGAATGGCTCCGACATATAGCTTCCGTACACTTCATTCACCTCGCCGTAAAGAGATATATCGGTTACGTAAATCGTAGTTTTGACCACATCCTTAAATGACACCCTAGCCGCCTCAAGAATCGCTTGCAAATTTTTCATTGCTTGGTGAGTTTGTTCTTCAATGCTCCCCTCAAGTGGTTTCCCCTCCGGCGTTAAGTGTACCTGTCCTGAAGTAAAAACCATATTGCCGTCTACAACCGCCTGCGAGAAAGGACCAGTTGCTTTTGGGGCTTTTGGAGTTTCAATTTTTTTCTTCATTGAGAAATTTTTTAAAAGACTTTGCTGCTGATTTCAATTTTCACTCCCTTGATATAATTTTCTATTGATTTATGAACCCCTAATTTCATAGCTTCCTCCGGTGATTTCCAAAAGAATTCCTTAAGTTCTCTATCATCCAGTTTTACATCATCCGTCAGCGCTTCGCAGAGAACATGGAAATATACGAGGTGGGCTTTTCTATGAAAAGCGGGGTCATTAATCAGTTCTCCAATATTCACGCAATAGAGGGGCTTAAGTTTCAGTCCTGTTTCTTCTTCACCCTCTCTTTTTGCGGCCTCTAAAATTGTTTCGCCGAGCTCCACATGTCCTCCGGGGAGAAGATATTTCTCACCCCATTTGTGTGATTTTATGAGTAGAACTTTTTTCTCTCTATTCACAATAAGTGCAGAAGCAACCACCTCAGCATAATTGTAATTTTTAGGTGTCATGTTTAGAGATATTAGATTGATTATATAAACCTTTTCTTTTCTAAGCCAGATTTTGAAATAGTGGGGGATTATCTTCTGATAATAAAATAAAACCCCGGGTATACCATTCCATGGAGACCCTTCTGCGGCTCTTTGCTCTCCAATTGGTTGTTGATTTCCCAATCATGAGTCATCGCGTAATGCAAACCGACAAGACCATCCTCGGCCGGAGGATTTTCGCAATAATAACCGTCAACTTGGTCGGAAAGAAGCGTAACCTTGGCTCCAAAACCGAGTGATAGTTCCTTACCGTTTATAAATTTGTAGCCGCGCTTTTCAATTTCTTGCCACATAGCTTCGGGTATCTTTTTGATTGGGTCGCCGTACGGGTAAGTAATGATCTTATTTCCGTTTGCTGAAAGATTCAGCGTTGGCCGTTTTCCGGATTCTTGGTGCTCCTTGCCGATAAATTTGTGAGTCCAGTCCATTGCCGGGTAGTGGTCAAAGGTGTATAGAGGCAGGCCGTCTTTCTGAATGCTAATAATTAGGCTGTAAATCGGCTCACGGGCGGCATAGCGATACGTCCCGTCAATTGGGTCTACTGTCAGTAAAAATTCCCCTTCCGGGTCAAATTTGTCCACCAAATCTGTTTTTTCTTCGGCAATCAGACGGCATTGAATAAGCTCCGTTTTGCTGATGGCGGACAATACCGCTTCTTGAACTGCAAAGTCCGCTTCGGTAACCACGTCAACCTCATCGATTCCCGTACTCTTCTTTTTCTTAGGAGATATTTCCCGCTGCATCTTCACGGCAATTTTACCCGCCTCAATAAAGGCGGGTTCTAATTTCTTAATCGTTTCTAGATAACTCTCAATCATTTTTCAATTATAAACTTTTTCTTTCCTAAGCCAGACACAATTTAAAACTATTGACAAATAACGTAATTTTTGATTCTATTTAAGACAGTTATTTCTGCAGCCGTGCAAGGCGGCCCCGGCCTCGGGCAGAGGCGAATTTTTTGGCAACCAGCCGAGAAAGGCAGGTTCGTATGAAGTACGGGGAACTTACGCTGGGCCAGGTGGAGGCGATGGTGAATAAGGTCGGCGGCATGGATGGCGTGAAGCGTCTCCTTGCGGGTGAACTTGCGGTCGGCCCGAAGTGGGAAGTTGAGAGCGTCTTCCGCATCGACTGCTGGGGTGATCAAACAGCGAGCGAACTCGTCCGGCTCGGCCAATACGACCGGGTAAATGATTTCGTGACGGACGAGCGATTTCCGCTCGTAAGGCACGACCCCGAGGAGCGCGTGGTTGAGCTCATTAAACTCGCCAACAAATCGACCTCAGAAGAAGTGCTCCGTGAGTTGGAGGTACGCGGTCTTGCCCGGCCCACAGCCGAAGACGCTCTCTACTTCGGGAGGAAGTATCTTAGAGAGCAACAGAAGCGCCCAATCGTCTTCCTACATGAGCCGGTGCTTGTCCCGGGTGGTGACCGCGTCGTTCTCGTCCTGGGCGGGTACGCTTCGAGGCGGAATTTGGACCTGCTCTGGTTTGGATATCGGTGGGATCGGTTCTACGCCTTCGCTGGTGTCCACAAGAAGTAGAAGATCATCTAGTTCTTGGCAGTCAACGGCTGCGTGAGCAATCACGCAGCCGTTTCTCATTTTTCTACTATCTGGGTTTTTGCCAGCTTGCGTAGTCGCAGTCGGGGTAGCGGGTGCAGCCGTAGAAAAAGCGGCCCTTGCGGGTGCGGCGGCGGATGACCTCGCCCTCGCCGCATTTCGGGCATTTCATTCTTATGCCGTTCTCGTCTTTTAGCCCCACATTTTTCACGAGCGACTTCGCGTTTTTGCATTCAGGGAAACCGGAGCAGGCGAGGAAGCGGCCAAAACGTCCCGTTTTAATCACCATCGGTTTGCCGCATTTCTCGCAAACTTCCTCGGTTTTCTCTTCCTTCACTAAATCGCTTTTGGAAACTTCCTCATATTTTTCGCCCAAGTGTTTGGCGAACGGTTCGTAAAAATTCCTGATTACCTTTTGCCACTTTTCTTTGCCTTCGGCGATTTTGTCCAAATCCTCCTCCATTTTGGCGGTAAAGCCGATATCCACGACAACCGGAAAATGCTCGCGGAGGACTTTGTTCACGAGTTCGCCGAGTTCGGTCGGCTGGAGCCGCCGCCCTTCGTTCTTTTCCACGTAGTTGCGCGTCTGAATCACGGAGATGGTCGGCGCGTAGGTGGACGGCCGGCCGATGCCCTCGGCCTCCAGCCGCTTGATCAAGCTCGCTTCGTTGAAGCGGGCCGGCGGTTCGGTGAAGTGCTGAGCGGGATTAACTTTTTCCACCTCTAAATTCTCACCCTCGGAAACTTCCGGCAGTTCTTTTTCTTCAAATTTCTGCGGCCAAACCTTGAGGAAGCCGTCAAAGCGGAGAACGTTACCATTAGCTGATAGCTGATAGCTGATAGGTGATAGAGAACTCTTGGCGGCAATTTCAATGTGGGTGGAATCAAAGCTTGCTTCGGGCATCTGGGAGGCGATGAAACGGCGCCAGATAAGTTCGTAAAGTTTCTTTTCCCCTGCTTCTTCTAATTCTATTTTCTCCGGCGTAATTAGTGGATTTGTCGGCCGAACCGCTTCGTGGGCTTCCTGGGCGAGCCGGGATTTGCCTTTGAAGATACGCGGCGAGGAGAGGAGATATTTTTCGCCGAATTCGTTTCCGATTGTTTTTGCGGCGGCTTCAAGCGACTCGCGGGAGAGATTCACCGAATCCGTCCTCATATAGGTAATGTGGCCGTTTTCGTAGAGCCGCTGGGCGAACATCATCGTCTGCCTCACGCTCATCCGTAGGCGTTGGGATGCCGCCTGCTGGAGAGTGCTCGTGGTGAAGGGCGGGAGGGGGTATTTGTGCGTTTCCTTGCTCTCCACGCTCGTCACGCGGCAATCGGACGATTCCAAGTCCTTGGCAATTCTCTTCGCGTCCTTTTCGTTTTTTAGCCCTAGCTTATCCAGAACCTCGCCGTCAACTTTCGCGAGCGACACTTCAAATTCTTTTTTACCAGATTTTAAAAGAACATCAATTGACCAGTATTCCTCGGGCTTGAAAGCGCGGATTTCCTCTTCGCGTTCGGCGATGAGGCGCAAAGCGACGGATTGCACCCGGCCGGCGGAGAGCCCGCGGGCGATTTTTTTCCACAAAAAAGGCGAGAGCTGGTAGCCGACCAGGCGGTCCAAAATCCTTCTCGCCTGCTGGGCATCCACCATGTGCATGTCTATGCCGCGCGGGTTTTTGAGGGCATCTTCAATGGCCCGCTCGGTGATTTCGTGAAAAACAATCCGCTCCACCTGCGGTAATTTTGAATTTTGAATTTTGAATTTTGAATTTTCCAAGCCCAGGGCCTCTGCCAGGTGCCAGGCAATTGCTTCGCCCTCGCGGTCTTCATCGGTCGCGAGAATGATTTTGTCGGATTTGGCCGCCAGTTTTTTCAGGGCCGTGATGGTCTTCCGAGATTTCACGGGAACTATGTAGTGCGGCTCGAAATCTTTATCCACGTCGACACCGAGCTTGGATTTCGGCAAGTCGCGGACGTGGCCGTAAGAGGACTCTATTTTATATTTGTCGCCAAGAAATTTGCCGATTGTTTTGGCTTTGGTCGGTGATTCAACGATTACGAGGTTCATTGGTGTATTCTGAATTTTCCGTTGCTTTCCTCAATAAATCCATCGAGGGTCAGGAACGTTAATTTTTGTGTCACAACGTTTGGGTCAAGTTTAGTGATTTCGACGAGCTTGTCAACGTGAAGCGGTTCGGCGGAGTTTTTAATCGTTTCCAAAATCAAAAGCGATGCTTCGTCCTGCGCCGCTTTTTTTGTTTCGTTTTTGGCGGCTAAGTTGTAGGGCGCGAGCGTTTCGGCTAAATCTTCCAAGACATCTTTAGCGGAAGTGACGATTCTTGCGCCGTTCCGCAAGAGCATATGCGAACCCTCGTAGTTTTGGTGGCCAGCCCGACCGGGCACGACGAATACTTCGCGGCCCTGGTCCAAAGCGTGTTTGGCCGTGACGAGTGCGCCAGAGTCAATCGGCGCTTCAAGGACGATAACCGCAAGCGATAGGCCGCTTACGATTCTGTTTCTTTCCAAAAATTGATGGGGCATTGGCGGCGTGCCGGGGAGATACTCGGATAAAATGCCGCCGTTTTGATTCAGGATTTTCTGAGCCAGATTGTAGTGGGAATGGGGATAAACTATATCCACGCCGTTGCCGAGCACGGCGAAAGTCCGTCCGCCCGCGGCGAGCGCCCCTTCGTGGGCGGCCGCATCAATCCCGAGCGCCAGACCGCTTACAATCGTAATGCCCGCCTGGGCGAGGTCGTAGCTAATGGTTTTGGCAACAGCGAGGCCGTCGTTCGTGGCTTTGCGGGTGCCGACAATAGCGATGAGCGGTTCGTTCTGCGGTAAATGCCCTAAATAGTAAAGTTCCTGCGGCGCACCCTTAACTTCTTTCAAAAGGGTCGGATAAATTTTATCGGCGAGGGATATTTTCTTAATTGGTAAGGGCATTAAAATTATGATAAAGTTTTAATGTTTATAAGCAAACGATGCTGGGGATTATTGGTAAAATTTATTCAGAAAGAAAAGTGATGTTCGTTTTGCTCGCCGCCGCCATGGCACTTATGGCTTTTTCCCTGGTTTTGGTCCTTTTGAACGTCAATGAACTAAGCGCGCCGCTCATTCTTCACTTTGACAAACTGAAAGGCATTGATTTTTTGGGCGAGAAAAGCGACGTCTGGGGAATTTGGGCTGGCGGGTTTGCGCTTCTGGTTTTGAATTCGCTCCTCGCTAGCGTCTTTTTCCACCGGGAGCGGGTGCTCGCTTACGTTTTTGCCGGCGTAAATCTCTTGTTTGCGGTTCTGGTGCTAGTCGCCTTGGGCGTTATTTTTTCCGTCAACTGACATGGATAATCTGCTTATCATAGCCGTATTTGTCCTTGCTGCCGCCGTAGCAGCGCTCTTATGGTTTATTTTCAAGCGTGGTGGCGCCGGCGGCGACAATCAGTCGATGCTAATGCTTCAGCAGCAATTAAATAACCTCAACCGCACTATTGATTCCAAAATCGGCGAATCAACGAAAGCGATGCAGCGGCAGTTCGGCGAGAGCGCGAAAATCATCCGCGACGTGACGGAGCGCCTGACGCGGCTCGATGAAACGAACAAACAGGTGGTGAATTTCGCCGACCAGCTGAAATCCCTGCAGGATATCCTGAAAAATCCGAAACAGCGCGGGGTTTTGGGAGAGTATTATCTGGAGACGGTTTTGAAAAACGTGATGCCGCCGGGCACTTACCAGATGCAGTACGAGTTCAAGGACGGCACAATCGTGGATGCGGTGGTTTTCGTCAAAGAAAAAATCATTCCAATTGATTCCAAGTTCAGCTTGGAAAATTACAATCGTCTCATTGCTACTCGCGATGACGCCGAGAAAAAGCGGTTGGAAGAGGCGTTTCGGAGCGATTTGAAAACCAGGATTGACGAGACTTCAAAATACATCAAGCCGGGGGAGAACACGATGGATTTCGCTTTCATGTTCATTCCGGCCGAGGCCGTTTATTACGATTTACTCATCAACAAAGTCGGTTCGGTTGAGGCGCGGGATTTGATTGAATACGCCATAGTGGATAAAAAAGTGATTGTGGTCTCGCCGACCTCGTTTCTCGCGTATCTTCAAACCGTGCTTCAGGGTTTGAAAGCGCTCCAGATTGAAGAGTCGGCTAAGGAAATCAGAAAAAGAGTGGAAGAGTTGGGCCGGCACTTGGGCAGTTACGAAACCTACATGAAGAAATTGGGGACGCACTTGGGCACCACGGTTAATATGTATAACAGCGCTTCCAAAGAACTCGGCAAAATTGACAAGGACGTTTTGCGCATCAGCGGTCGGGCCGCCGGTATTGAACCAATAAGCATTGATGGACCGAGAAGCGCAGACGAAACGGAATAAGTTGCTGGAAAAGAAATGGCGGAAGTTTTTGCGCCTCCGGCCGGTTTTTTCGTTCATTCCTTTTCTGGATTTCGTGATTGTTTCGGGTTCTTTAGCCACCGGTAACGTTCACGAGAATTCGGATTTTGACGTAATTGTGGGCGCGCGAAAAGGTAAGATTTTCACGGTGCGGGCTTTCTGCGTTTTCGTTTTCGGGATTTTAGGCCTGCGGCGGCGGGGGATAGACCACAAAGCAGCGTCCAGCGATAAAGTTTGTTTCAATCACTTCGTGACACCGAAGGCCTATCGGCTTTCGCCGCCCTACAACGATTACTGGGTGAAGCTTTACCAGAATCTCGTGCCGGTTTATGGCAGAGAAAAGGCGGTAAGGGATTTTTTCCGGGCTAACGATTGGGCACTGCCTGCCGGCAGGCAGGGGCCACGCGAGACAATTTTCAGCGAAAAGTACTGGCAGAGCACAAACCCCAATCCTGCAGGTGGTATACATATGTATACCACCTGGATTTTAAAGACTTTCTTTGAGTTTGTTTTGCAGGGCTGGATCTTGGGCCGGGTTTTTGAAAAGTTCGTGAAAATCATAGAGCTCCATTACATCAAAAAGGGAATCAAGAACGGCGCTTTGGGTTTCAAGCCGCGCGTCCGCTACGGCGACGACGAATTGGAATTTCACCCCGACACCGCCCGGATTGAGGAGATGCTCAAAGAGGACTTGCGTTTTTAGGAATGCCGTGATACAATGCTATTGGTGATGTGTTAATTCCCTTGGCGATCACATCGACAAAGGAATTACCCCAATTCCACAAGCCGCCGCAAGGCGGCTTGTGGTTTTTGCTTTTAAAAAGCCCTTATTTTATGCTTATTTTGAGGTGATTGGACTGCTTGAGCGGCCGCGGATTCGAGCACTCACCAAGTAATAAAAAAATTGGAGGTCACCGCCGCGGTCGCTCATGCGGTCTAATTTTTTGGGATTTTTATTCAAGGACCCGACAAGCCGGCTGAAGGATGCCGTCCGGCTTATTAACGCCGAAGAGCCGAAAGTGGAAAAATTGAGCGACGAGGAACTGAAATCGGCTTCTTTGGATTTGAGGAAAAAAATATCTACTGGAGATTCAATAGAGAATAGCGGAGATACAATGGATAATCTTCTGCCGCAGGCATTTGCCTTGGTGCGGGAGGCGAGCCGCCGGACGCTTCGCCAGCGCCACTTTGACGTCCAGCTTATGGGAGGCATCGTGCTCCACGAAGGGAAAATCGCCGAGATGATGACCGGCGAGGGTAAGACGCTTGTGGCAACATTGCCGGTGTATCTGAACGCCATATCCGGCAAGGGCGTGCACGTTGTGACGGTGAATGACTATCTGGCCAAGCGCGACACCGTTTGGATGGGGCAGATTTACCACGCCTTGGGACTCAAGATTTCCTGCATCGTTCACGACACCGCTTACCAGTACGACCCGGAATTTGAGGGCACCGAATTGGACAAGGAGCGCGATGCGGTCGCGAGCTTCAAAGTTTTGGAAAAATTCCTGCGGCCGATAAGCCGGCGGGAAGCCTACCAAGCGGACATCACTTACGGCACGAACCACGAGTTCGGTTTTGACTATCTGCGGGACAATCTAGTTTTGCGCCTCGCCGACAAAGTTCAAAAGGAACACAACTACGCGATTATCGACGAGGTGGACAGCATTTTGATAGACGAGGCGCGGACGCCGCTTATAATTTCGGCGCCCGACGTTGAGTCAAGCGGCTATTACCGGACGTTCGCGAAACTCGTTGAACGTTTGAATCAGGAAGACGACTATGTCGTTGACGAAAAATTGAGAGTCGTAAACATCACCGATGCGGGTCTCGATAAGGTTGAAAAAATTCTCTCCATTCAAAACATCTTCGGGCCGGAGAATGTGCGGCTGGTCCATTTTTTGCAGGAGAGCTTGCGGGCCAAGGCGCTTTTCAAGCGCGACAAGGATTATGTCGTCAAAAACGGCGAGGTGATAATTGTTGACGAGTTCACCGGCCGGATGCTTTTGGGAAGGCGCTATTCGGGCGGTTTGCATCAGGCGATTGAAGCGAAGGAGGGCGTCTCCGTGCAGGAAGAGAACCGCACTTACGCCCAGATTACGATTCAAAATTATTTCCGGCTCTACAAGAAAATCGCCGGCATGACCGGTACCGCTTCCACGAGTGCCGAAGAATTCCACAAGGTTTACAATCTGGATGCGGTGACGGTTCCGACGAATAAACCGCTCGTTCGGCAGGATTTGTCGGATGCCGTTTATAAGGATAAAGACGGGAAATTCAAAGCGGTCGCGGAAGAAGTGAAGCGCCGGCACCTGCGTGGCCAGCCCGTGCTTTTGGGCACCGCTTCCATTAGCCACAACGAGTTGCTCTCGGAGTATTTGAAGCGCGTGGGCGTTCCGCACGAGGTTTTGAACGCCAAGAACAACGAGCGGGAAGGCGAGATTATCGCCCAGGGCGGCCGGGCCGGAGCGGTCACGGTCGCGACCAACATCGCCGGCCGGGGCGTGGACATTGTTTTAGGCGGTAATCCGCCCAATCCCGAAGAAGCGCAAAAAGTTAAGGAACTTGGCGGTTTGCACGTCGTCGGTACCGAACGGCATGAAGCGAGGAGAATTGACAACCAGCTTCGTGGCCGGAGCGGCCGGCAAGGCGACCCCGGCTCCACGCAATTCTTTTTGTCGCTGGAGGACGACCTGCTCCGCATTTTCGGCGGCGACAGAATCAAAAGTTTGATGGAAACTTTGAATTTCCCGGAAGACATGCCCATTGAGTCAAAAATGGTTTCCCGGTCGGTGAACCAAGCCCAGGCCCGCGTTGAGGGCGCGAACTTGGACATCCGGCGGCATCTTTTGGATTTTGATGACGTATTGAACAAACAGCGAATCGCCGTTTACGGGAAACGGGCGAAAATTCTGGAGGCGGGGGAGAAAGGCGAAATCCGGCCGTTCCTCATTGAAACGCTCGCGCACTTCGTGGATATCGCTGAGGAAGGGTTTAAAAAAGGAATAGAAGCGGGCGCGTTAAAGCGGGAAGACGAAGGGAAAATTGCCGAGTTGAGGCAAAAACTCAACACGATCCCTGAAAAAATTGAACCGGAGCGGGCGCAGGCGGTTGGTCAGCACATGACGCGGATTTTGGACAGTTTGTGGATTGGGCATTTGGAAAACCTGGAGGCGTTGCGGGACTCCGTTAATATCCGCGCTTACGGCCAGCACGAGCCATTGGTGGAATACCGGCGCGAGGCGCACAAGCTCTACACCGAGCTTAATCTCAATTTTGAGTCGCTTACGTTCAACACAATCTTTCAGTTTTTTGAAGGGGCCGCGAATAGATTTAAAATGGAAGCTAGACCGCAAGTGGCCAAGCCAGCCGACGTCAAAAAAATCGGCCGCAACGATCCCTGCTGGTGCGGTTCAGGCAAAAAGTTCAAAAAGTGCCATGGGGTGTGAGGATAGGAAAAATGTGAATATGGCTATAAAATTGGATTTCAAAATAGAAGACGATTACTTGATAGTTCACACGCTATCAAATATGGGAAAGGGTAAATTTTCTTCAACGAAGTGTCAGAAAGATATTGTGGCATTTCAGAATTACGCGTGGGGAAAATGCAAACCATGCTATAACTTACTTATTGGAAGGTTTCAAACAACAAAGATAGTGAAGGGGGGATTACAAAAAACAGCAGAACAATTGCCGAAATTCTTAAATGAATTAAAGAGGAGTGAGCAGTACAAAAAAATTCGTCAGCAGACAGAGGAATATTTTAGATTCTGTAAAAATCAATGGAATGGTAACTATCTTGTTGCAAGTAAAATAATAGAGGAATTGATGGGATTGAAATTGAATAAAAAAATTGCGGTATACATTACTCATCCCGGTTTGAAAAATGGAAGGTATGTAGGAAATAACACAATCGAGTGGGGGCACAATGAAGATTGGCCGAATTATGCAACTATATACTTATGGCACGAAATTCTTCATTCATATATCGGATATTCAGAAAAAGGGCATGCGGTAATTGAATTGATAACGGATGAAGAATTGCGGACTCAATTAAACAGTGGTAAATACCCGCCATTTGTGGGACACAAGTATCTAAAATCGATTAAAAATAGATTATTGCCTCAATGGAGAAAATATCTTAATTCCGAAGAAAGAAACATTAGGAAATTTATAAAAGAAATTCCGCATGGGATAGTGAATAAAGCGTAAAAGCGTCATAGGAAATAAGATATCCACAGCGCTATTGACAACAAGTTTATCTAAAGATAAACTTTAAAATATGAAAAATAATATTGTCGGTCTGAAAGAGCTCCGAGAAAATATAGAGAACTACATCGCCCAGGTTAAAAAGGGCAAATCCTTTATTGTAGTGCGCCGCTCAAAACCGGTGCTTAAAGTTTCTTCCCCTGACGACGAGGGGCTTTGGGAAACCGTTGCTGATTTCACTAAGATAAACAAAAACGGAGTCGCCGCCAGAGATGTCTTAAAAGAACTCCGCAAACTGAATGCCCGCTCTTAGAAAACTTCTTTCTAAATTTGACAAGGCGGAAAGAAAAATAATAGAAGCTTTGATTGAGAAAGTTATTTCTTTGAACTGGCGCGGTTTAGACGTTAAAAAGCTTAAGGGGTATCAAAACATTTTTCGCGTTCGCAAAGGCAAAATCAGGATTATTTTTTCCAGAAACGGCAAAAATATTTCTATCCTGTCCGTTGAACGTCGGCGAGAAGATACTTATAGGTTGTAAAAGCGCCATGGGACTAGCTGAGCTGGTTGGGTCTCGTGAGGATAAGAATATGGAAAAGAAAAGTATAAAACAAATATACGATGAATATGATATATCCCCGGCCCTACAGACGCATATGTATCGAGTCGCGGCGGTAGGTTCCATAATTTGCCGAAATTTTCAGGAGACAATGGAAACCGCCGAAATTATATCGGCTTGCCTGCTGCATGATATGGGCAACATAATAAAATTTAATTTTGATGTTTTGCCGGAGCTAGTTGAGCCGCAAGGCAAAGATTACTGGTTGGGCATTCAGAAAAACTTTAAAGATCGGTATGGAGAAGATGAACATGAGGCCACATACGCGATTGCGAAAGAAATAGGTGTCACGGATAGAGTGTGTGATATAGTTCGGTCAATAGGATTTAGAAAGGCATGCGAGAGATATAAGAACGACGATCTTGCCGAGAAAATTTGTACATACGCGGATGAAAGAACAGGGCCATTTGGCGTTTTATCTTTAAAAGGTAGAATCAGGGAGGGTCATAAGCGTTTCTTGGCATCCGGACGAAAACCAACCGGTGACGAAAGAACGTTTCAGACGCTTGTATCCTGTCTTGAGGGCATCGAAAAACAAATATTCAGCCATTTAGCTATCAAACCGGCGGATATCAACGACGGTTCGGTAAATTTAGAAATCGAAAATCTCAAAGAATTTGGCATCATTATAAAGTCCGCATGATATTAAGAAATGCGGGAGTGGGTATGAAATGCCATAGAAAATGCAATGATTAAAAAGTGGCAAAATATTACCAGCAAGATTGAGCCGTGGTGGACGCTGGTTGGGGCGCCTGTTATACAAGAATTCATTTTCCGGTTTGTTCCGTATCAGATTTATGTTGCCTACGGCGGATTCTATACAGTTGGTATAGTAAGCTCTATCTTATTTGCCGCAATTCATTGGTATTTTGGGAGATGGTTTGTGTTGTACGCGTTAGTGGGGGGATTTATTGCCTGGTTTGTAATGGTAAGCTACGGGCTTTTATGGGCAGTGATTCTTCACGTCGTTGCGAATGTCGTACTTTTGAGATTAGGGGTGTTACAGAAAGTTAAAGAAAAATCTCCGCAGAAAGGGAAGTAATTAAGCAAAAACGCCATGGAAAATAATTTAGAGCAACGAATTCAAAAAATTGAGGAGAGGAATAGAGCAGTGGAAGCCGATAAGGGTTGGGAGACGAGCTGGACAAGGCGGGTTTTACTGACAATATTTACTTATTTAGCTATTGCTGTTTATCTCTGGGCGATAAGAATATCGTAGCCATGGCTGAATGCCATCGTGCCGGCGGTGGCTTTTATGATTTCAACCTTAACAATGCCGTGGTTTAAGAAGGTTTGGCTGAAGTATGTTCGGCGGCAGAAGGAGATATAAAATACAAACTTAGCTTGAATTGCCGGGCTCCATATTTTAGACTTGGGATGTCGGCTTTATTGATATGATTTCCAAAGAGGACAAGGCCAGTTCGGCGCATTCCAAGGGTTTTATCCGCCCCTTAGCTCTCGCTTGGGAGCTTGGTTACACCATCGCTATTCCGATTGTTGTTATGGCTTTGGGCGGGAGATTTCTGGATAGGTATTTCGGCACGGGTCCGATTTTACTGCTCGTCGGCATCTTCGTTTCCGTTCTGCTTACGAGTTTCCTGGTTTACCGGAAAACGAAGAAAGTTTTGTCTCAATTTTAGTATGCGAATAGCCTTAACGAATAGACACATGCGAATAAATTATGAATAAAATATGATTGAAGGTGTTCACATATCCCTGTCGGCCGAGAAAATACTGGATGTTTTCGGGTTTCCGCTCACCAACACCCTTTTAACGTCCTTTCTGGTCGTCATCTCATTAATGGTCGGTGCATACGTCTTGGGCAGAAAGATAAAGGCCATACCGGCCGGGATTCAAAATGCCGCGGAGTTCGTAATCGACGGCCTGCTTGGCTTTATGACGACCATCGCCGGCGACCGGAAAACGGCCGAAAAGTTTTTTCCGATCGTCGCCACGATTTTTATTTTCGTCTTGTTCGCCAATTGGGCCGGCATTATCCCCGGCGTGGGGAGCATCGGTTTTTATGAAGATGGGAAAACTTTTGTGCCGTTTTTCCGGTCGGTCAATTCCGACCTGAACATGACGCTCGCCCTTGCCTTGATTGCCGTCACTTTAAGTCATTTTTTCGGCGTGGCCGGCCTCGGCGCCTTCAAGCACGCCGGCAAGTTTTTCAACTTCAAAAACCCCATCGGCTTTTTCGTCGGCATCCTTGAATTTGTGAGCGAATTTGCTAAGATTATCTCGTTCTCTTTCCGGTTGTTCGGGAACGTTTTTGCCGGCGAGGTGCTGCTCGTAATCATCACGTTTCTCGTGCCAGTCATCGCCCCGGTGCCGTTCTACGGATTGGAGATTTTCGTGGGTTTCATTCAAGCGTTGATTTTTGCGGTGTTAACCATGATGTTTCTGGTGGTCGCAACGAAGCATCACTAAACAAATAAAAATAATTTGAACAAATTATGGAAAGTTTAGACATGAAATCATTGGCGGCGGCTATCGCAATCGCGGTGGGCGCCTTGGGCCCGGGTTTGGGAATCGGCCTGCTTGCGGCAAAAGCCATGGAGGCGATTGGCCGTAACCCGGAGGCGGCGCCGAAAATCCAGACCGCGATGATTTTGGCAATTGCTTTCGCGGAAGCCATCGCCATTTACGCTCTGGTCGTAGCTCTGATCATTAAATTCGTCTAAAAGACGGAATGTCTAATGTCGGAGCTATTCCACAATCTCGGCATAGATTGGAAGGTTCTCCTCGCACAGATTGTTAATTTTGCGATTCTTCTTTTCGTCCTCAAGAAATTCGCCTACAAGCCCATTTTGAAGGTTTTAAACGATAGGCGGAAAAAGATAGAGGAAGCCATCGAGCGTTCGAAGGGCGTGGATGAAAAGATGGCTGAAATTGAGGCATTGAAAGAAAAGATTTTAGTTGAGGCAAGGCGGGAGTCGAGCGAGATTATAAAAAAAGCGGAGGAAGCCGCCGATAAGATTCAAGAGGACGCTTTAAAAGAGGCCTACGGCAAATCCGAAAAATTCATGGCCGAGTCCCTCAAAAAAGTCCAGGCCGAGCGCGAGAAAATATTCCAAGAGGTGAAAAACGAAACCGCGGGCCTTGTCTATGCGGCGGTTGAAAGAACAATCGGCGACTTGGCCGACGAGAAACTTAAGGCGAAAATGGTTGAGGATGCATTAAAATTTGTTATTTCAAAAAGATGACAAGGTATTCTTCAAAACAATACGCCCGCGCTTTATACGAGTTGGCCGCGGAATCTCCCAAAAAGATGCCCCTCATTCTCAAGGGTTTTGCGAACACGCTTCTTAAAAACAACGATTTGTCCAAAAGCGAGGAAATCATGAAGGAGTTTGAAAAAATTTACTACGAAGAGAGCGGAATACGGCGGGTTGAAGTGAGCGCCGCCGATGAAGGGGTTGGGAAATCTTTAAACCAAAAAATCAAGGGGGATAGCGTTTTCAAAAAAGACCTGGGGCTGATCGGCGGCGTCAAAATCAAAATCGGCGATGAAATGGTTGATAACACTCTTCACGGCAGACTTCGCCGTCTAAAAGAATCATTAATGCCCAATGGATAAAGACAAGATTTTACAGGATTTAAAAAAGGATATTCTGGGAGTGAAGCGGGAACTTCGGGTGGAAAACGTCGGAGAGGTTTTTAAAGTTGGCGATGGCGTTGCGGAAATCAGGGGTTTATCGAACGTGATGTACTCGGAAATACTGGAGTTTGAAGCCGGCGACAAGAAAGTCCGGGGTTTGGCCTTGAATCTCCTTGAGGATTCCGTGAGCGCGATCGTGCTGGGTGATGCAACACTCATTAAAGAAGGTCAGGTTGTGAAATCAACCAACAAGCTGCTTTCCATTCCGGTCTCCGAGGGCCTTTTGGGGCGCGTGATAAATCCTTTGGGTGAACCCTTGGACGGCGGGCCGGCGATTAATTTTGAAAAAGCAAAGAACTATCCCATTGAGAAAATCGCCCCCGGCGTGATTACCAGGGAATCAGTGAACACGCCGATTCATACCGGCGTCAAAGCCATTGACGCCCTGATTCCCATCGGCCGGGGCCAGCGGGAGCTCATTATCGGCGACCGGCAAATCGGGAAGACGGCACTTGTCGTTGACACCATCATCAATCAGGGAAAAGACGTTCGCCACAAAACTCCCGTCTGCATTTATGTGGCGGTCGGCCAGAAGGAGTCAAAAGTTGCGAAACTCGTCCAGGATTTGAAAAAAGCGGGCGCCATGGATTACTCCATTGTGGTTTTGACCGGCGCTTCCTCGGGCGTGGCTTTGCAGTTTTTGGCCCCCTACGCCGGGTGCGCCATCGGCGAGTATTTCATGGACCAGGGAAAAGACGCGCTGGTAATCTACGATGATTTGACAAAGCACGCTTGGGCCTACCGGGAAATTTCCCTGCTTCTCAAACGTCCGCCGGGAAGAGAAGCTTACCCGGGCGATATTTTTTATCTTCATTCAAGACTTTTGGAGCGGGCGGCGAAAATGAGCAAAGCGCACGGCGGCGGCTCGCTTACGGCCCTACCCATAATAGAAACCCAGCTCGCCGATATTTCGGCCTATATTCCCACCAACGTCATTTCGATCACCGACGGCCAGATTTATCTTGAGCCGGAACTTTTTTATCAGGGAGTGCGGCCGGCCTTGAACGTCGGCCTCTCGGTTTCCCGCGTTGGTTCGGCGGCGCAGACCAAGGCGATGAAGAAAGTCGCCGGCCGGTTAAGACTGGAACTGGCCCAGTATCGCGAACTGGCCGCTTTCGTTCAATTCGGCCAGGATTTGGACGAGGCCACCAAGCGTCAGATAGAACGGGGACGGCGGCTTACCGAGCTCTTGAAACAGCCGCAATATCAGCCGATGCCTTTCGAGAACCAGGTCGCTTCGCTATATGCTGCCGTGAACGGTTTCTTGGACGGCGTAGCGGTGGAGGAAATTCGGGATTTTGAAAAGGGGTTCCTGAAATTCCTGCATGAGCGGCACAGCGGCATTTTGGACAAAATCCGGGAGACGGCCGACCTTGCGGACGGTCTTGAAGAAAAATTGAAATCCGCGGCGGAAGATTTCAGCCGGAATTATTTCGGAAAAATCTAAACTATATACATAAAAATATGTCCTCATCCCGAGTCATCAAAAAAAGAATCCGTTCGACCAAAAACATCTCCCAAATTACGAAGGCGATGGAGGCGGTTTCGGCTGTGAAGATGCGGAAGAGTCAGGAAGTGGCTCTGCGTTCAAGGCCTTATGCCCTCGCCGCCTTGGAGATTCTCTCGAATTTAAGCGGCAAAGTAACGCAGGCCGATTTTTTCTCCCCGCTCCTGGAAAAAAGGGAAGTGAGGAAAATCTGTTTGCTCACCGTCACCTCCGATAAAGGCCTGTGCGGCGCTTTCAACGGCAACGTTCTGCGCAAGGCCGTGGATTTGGTGGGCAATTTCAAAGTTCCGGTGGAATTCATCGCCGTTGGCAAGAAAGGCGCCGATTTCCTAAAGAAAAGAAATTTCAAGCTTTACAAGGAAATCACGGGTGCCGGTGATTTCGGCGCGACAGAAGAAACGAAGTTCTTGGCCGACCTTCTTGGAGAGGTTTATGAAAGCGGGAGATACGACGAAATCTACGCGGTTTATACGAATTTTTTGTCGGTCATGAAACAAGAGGTTGTGGTGGATAAAATCTTGCCCTTTTCGGCTGAGAGCATCAAAAAAAGGATTGACGAAATCATTCCGAGACGGGGGAAATACGCGGGAGCGCCGAAAGTTTTAGGCGGGAGCGGAACGGGTTTTGGCGAATATCTTTTCGAGCCGTCGCCGGAGGCTGTTTTAAACAGGCTCCTGCCGATGTTTCTTGAGATTCAGGTGTACCACGTCATCCTGGAAGCGAACGCTTCGGAGCATTCGGCACGGATGGTGGCGATGAAGAACGCCGGAGATAACGCAGAAGACCTGATAAGTGCGCTTACGCTCTCCTACAACAAGGCCCGACAAGCGCAAATAACCAAGGAGCTTACGGAAATAACGGCGGGCGTCTCCGCGCTCCAATAATGCAAACATGAACACGGGAAAAATCTTACAAATTATCGGACCGGTGGTGGATATTGAATTCGAAAGGGAATTGCCGGAAATCCATAACGCCTTGGAAATCAAGGGGGGCGGGAAGAGAAGCGTTTTTGAGGTTGCCTATCATCTTGGCGGCGGCAAAGTGAGAGCCGTCGCGGTTACGCCCACCGAGGGCTTGCGCCGCGGCATGGAAGTGACTGATATGGGAGGGCCGATTTCCGTACCGGTAGGCGAGAAGACGCTGGGAAGGCTTTTCAATCTGCTGGGCGAAGTGGTTGATGAAGGAGCGCCGCTTGAGGGTATAAAGGAATATTGGCCGATTCACCGAAAAGCTCCCGAATTCGTGGAACAATCCACGGAAAAACAAGTTTTTGAAACCGGCATTAAAGTCATTGACCTCGTTGCGCCTTTCGTTAAAGGCGGCAAGGTCGGCTTGTTCGGAGGTGCCGGCGTCGGCAAAACCGTTTTGCTTCAGGAACTCATCAGAAACGTCGCCGCCGTCCATAAGGGCTACTCGGTTTTTGCGGGAGTGGGCGAGCGGACCCGCGAAGGCAACGATTTGTACAACGAGATGAAACACTCCGGCGTTTTGCCGCAAACGGCTCTCGTTTTCGGCCAGATGAACGAAGTGCCGGGAGCGCGCCTGCGCGTCGCGCTCGCGGGGCTCACGATGGCTGAATATTTCCGGGATAAGAAGGGTAAGGACATTCTGCTTTTTATTGATAATATTTTCCGTTTCACCCAGGCCGGGAGCGAGGTTTCGGCCACCTTAGGTCGGATGCCCTCCGCCGTCGGTTACCAGCCGACCCTTGCGACCGAAATGGGCGAACTTCAGGAACGCATCACTTCCACTAAAAAAGGGTCCGTTACATCGGTTCAGGCGATTTATGTGCCGGCCGACGACATCACCGATCCGGCTCCCGCGACGACTTTTTCCCATCTTGATTCGACAATCGTTTTGGCGAGGAACCTAACTGAACTGGGTATTTATCCGGCCGTTGACCCACTCGACTCAACCTCAACGGCGCTTGAACCGTCGATTGTCGGAGAAGAACATTATGAAGTCGCGCGCGAGGTTCAGAGAATTTTGCAGCGCTATAAGGACCTTCAGGACATAATCGCTATTTTGGGTGTTGAGGAACTTTCCGACGATGATAAGCTCTTGGTTGGGCGTGCCCGCAAAATCCAAAAATTTCTGTCGCAGCCCTTCCAAGTGGCCGAAGTTTTCACCGGCCGCAAAGGCGTTTATGTGCCGATTAAGGAGACCGTCCGGTGTTTCAGAGAAATAATCGAAGGCAAACATGACGGAAAGCCGGAACAGGCGTTTTATATGGTCGGGAGCATTGACGACGTGAAATAAAGGCATGAAAGTTTTCATCTACTCTTTGAAGAAGACAATTTATGAAGGCGAGGCCGACGTACTGTCCTTGCCCACCGCGGACGGGGAAATCAGCGTTCTAGAGAACCATGTCCCGCTCATCACCTCAATAGCCAATGGAAAGATAAGAATAAGAAAGGGCAGCGGTTTTGACGAGACAAGCAGCGTTTATGAGGTCGGCGGCGGGTTTGCCGAGGTTAATCCCAAAGAAACAATCCTGCTTATTGATTGATTTTGAAGGGAGTATGGAAAATCAGAAGCTCCACGAAGTAGTGATCACCGCCATTATCGTGAAAGACGGTAAATATTTGATTACCCAGCGCTCCATGCAGGAGAAACGTTTCCCCGGCATGTGGACGGTGCCGGGCGGGAAGCTGGAAACGGACGACTACGTCCATCTGCCTAAAGAAACCGAACATTATTGGTATAACGTGCTTGAGAAAGTATTGAGAAAAGAGGTTCGCGACGAAGTCGGATTGGAAATCAAGAACATTGAATACGTGACGAGTCTGGCGAGAGTTCACGAAGACAAAAATCCTTCGCTCGTAATCTCATGTATGGCCGATTACGAGTCAAGGGAAGTTGTTTTACAAGAAGGAGAAACGGATAGTTTCGCCTGGGTGAGCTTGGACGAAGCTAAAAATTATAAACTCATTGACGGAATTTATGATGAATTGGTGATGGTGGAAAATAAAAGAAAAGGCGTAAAATCGGAGTGGCAGAGGTTTAAATAATCATGGAACAGATCAAATTAGGCAAATACGAGCATTTCAAAGGAGATATAGTTGAGGTTTTTGGCAATGCGTTTCACAGTGAAACTCTGGAGGGGTTTGTCATATACAAACACACCACCGGCAAGTGCGCCGGAGAACCTTATTATTGGGTCCGGCCGCTCAAAATGTTCACGGAAGAAGTGGAAGTAAACGGCCAAAAATTACCGCGGTTCCGTTACATCGGTTAATAACTAAAAATTCAGCAACTAAGAATTTAGTGACTAAAACCAAGGTGGTATACATATGTATACCACCTTGGTTTTTTGATTTTTACTGAAGTTTTTTAGGTTTTTAACCCAGCTTATTGTTACTGCTTTTCGTTTCCAGAGCCTTATTAGCTAGGAGTGCAGGGAACTCCAGCGGCCTCGGCCGTAGGAAGCGGGGTATTTTTGAAATTTATTCCTTTTAGGAAATTTTGAGTAAATTTTCTTTTTATAATTGAGTTTTTTCAGGCCGCGCTTGATGAAAATCACGGTTTTTCTCGCGACGTCAGCTTTCTTGCTAGTTTCTCTCAAGCTTTCACCCTGCTTCAGGAAATAAAGAGCAGCCAATCTTTTTTCCAAAATGACTTTTTCTTCTTCGGTTAGGAATTTTGAAAGAAAATCCGCCGGGCCGGATTTCTTGGATTTTTCAACCTCGGCCCAGAAAATTTTCCAAATCTCCTTTCTCAATCCCTCGCTAAAATTTTTCCTATTAGTTCTCGGCATGGGTGGTATACTTAAGTATACCACCGGGGATTGAAATAGGAAGTGGCTGGGCATAAAATTGACAAAGGTATTAATATTTGACTGGGGGCAGACGCTTTACGGCGGTTTTCCCCAAGTATTCGGAGAAAATTAAAAAAATACGGCCTCATTGTGATAGAGTTGTGATAAAATTAATACAATGACTCCTGCGCAAAAGCGGATAACGGTGCAAGTTTCCATTGCTTTGGGGATTGTGGGCGTTTTGGTTGCAGGTCTCATTTTTTTCGGTTTTAACATCAAAAACCTCACCCAAAAAATCGTGGCGGCAAGGGAAGAGCTTGCGTTGAGAACGGTGGCTCTCCAATCGCTTGCAACGTTGCGGGCCGATTACACGAGCAAGGCCGAGGCCTATTTGAACGTTTTGCACAACATCATTCCCCAGAAAGACGAGCTTATAGACCTTTCCAAAGATTTCCAGACGATTGCTTCGGCATCGGGATTGGAATACGGCTTCACATTTTTGGGGGAGAATCCGCCAGCTGCCGGCGCCCTGGGTTCGGTGAAGTTCGGCTTGAAACTGGGCGGCACTCTAAATAAGCTTCTGGAGTTCCTGAAAAATATCCAAAATTTCCGTTATCTTGTCCAAGTGGAGAGCGTTTCTATTTTCCGGGAAGAATCAATGATGAGAATGAACTTGAGCGGCAGTGTTTATTTTAGACAATAAAATGAAAATCAATTTAGGATTTCTTTCAAAATTAAAGAATAAAAAACCATCCCGCGGCGGCAGTAAGCAATTCACCTTCATCGCCCTCGCTTTCGTGATGCTCGTTGTGGTCGCGCTTTTCGTTATTTACAGTTTCACCTTTCTTATTTCGGAGTTTAATGACGTTTCCGGACAACAGATTTCGCCGCCGCCGGTGCCACGATTTGACATTCAGGGTTTCGAAAAGCTAGATTTGACTAAGTAATCACCGGGTGACTAGTTCAGTGGTAGAACGCTGTCCTGATAAGACAGAGGTCGCAGGTTCGATTCCTGCGTCACCCACTATTTTATGGTTTCCGTTATTTACGAGGATGAGAATTTTATTGGTCTTTCAAAACCGGCCGGCGTTTTGGTTCACAAAACCGCAAAAAACGAGCAGGAAGAAACGGTAGCGGATTGGCTGGTTAACCGTTACCCGGAAGTGAAAAGCGTCGGGGATGCGCCGGGGGTCCGGCCAGGGCTGGTTCACCGATTAGACAAAGAAACTTCCGGAGTTCTCGTCGTTGCCCGAAACCAAAATAGCTTCAAGTATCTGAAAGGCCTTTTTCAAGAGCACAAAATTATCAAAAAATATGTTGCCCTTGTGCACGGCAAACTTGAAGGAAACGGCGTGATTAACGTGCCGATAGGACTGAAACCCGGGACGGTAAAAAGAAGTGTGCGGGCCAAGAACATGAAGATGGTTAAGGAAGCGGTAACGGAATACAGAGTCCTGAAAAACTTTGAAAAAAGCGGCGAATTTTTCACTTTGGTCGAACTTATTCCTAAAACCGGTCGGACTCACCAATTGCGGGTTCATTTGGCGAGCATTTATCATCCGGTTGTGGGGGATATACTTTATGGTCCGAAGAATAATTCCTTGGGCATGAAACGGCAATTTTTACACGCCAACTCATTAGAATTCGTGAACCAGGAAGGTGCCCGTCTCAGGTTAGAAGCGGGGTTACCCCGGGAACTTGAAGAAACTCTTTCAGCTCTTTAATAACTATTTTCTTATTCGCGCGAATAAGAAAATAGTTAGAATTTGACTTTTTTATCCAAGAAATTATCATTACTCCATAATGATTCCAACTGAAGTTTTAGAAAAAATTAGGCCCGGCGCGCGGGTGAGAGTTTGGGAACGTATTAAAGAAGGGGATAAGGAGCGGCAAAGCGCTTTTGAAGGCATCGTTTTGGCGCGCAAGCATGGGGATGAGGCGGGCGCGACTTTCACCGTCCGGGCCATTTTGCAGGAAGTGGGCGTTGAGAAAGTTTATCCCGTTCATTCGCCGGTTATCGCGAAAGTGGAGGTTATTTCCAGCCCGAAAAAAGTAAGCCGCGCCAAGCTTTATTTTTTGAGGAAGCTTTCGCCTAAGAGAGTGGCGGAGAAACTAAAGATTTAGATTTCATTAGATTCCGATCCCCACAGTCTTTTTTATTTCATTATATTTGGTATACGCTATAAACTTGAGGTATGATATAATAAGAAAAATGGGGAAAAGGGGACCGAAGCCGAAAAGAAAGGTGGAAATCAGATGGTCGCCGGAATTTGCTTATGCCCTCGGGCTTTTGGCTACCGATGGGAATCTTTCTTCGGATGGCCGGCACCTTGATCTCACTTCTCAAGATAAAGAACAGCTTTTGAATTTTATGAAATGTCTTAGGATCAAGGTGGAAATTGGTTATAAAACTTCCGGGTTGAGCGGAGAAAGAACAGCCCGGGTTCAGTTCGGAGATGTCAATTTTTATAAATTTTTATTAAACATCGGTTTTTCACCCAACAAGTCGAAAACCATAGGGAGATTGGATATTCCGGATAAGTATTTCTTTGATTTTCTCCGAGGTCATTTTGACGGCGACGGTACTTTTTATTCTTATTGGGATCCGCGCTGGAGGTCGAGTTTTATGTTTTACACGGTTTTCATTTCGGCCAGCAAAGGTCATATTCAGTGGTTGAGAAAAAAAATTAATGAAACGTTGCCTATAAAGGGGCACATAACCAAGAGTAAAACCCAATCCACTTATAATCTTAAATACGCTAAAAGAGAATCATTAAAATTACTGAAAAAAGTTTATTATTCTCATAAAGTAATTTGCCTTTCTCGCAAACGTTTGAAGATTGAAAAAGCTTTGGCTATAATGGGAGCGAAGCTATAATGCCCAGGTGGCGGAACTGGAATACGCGTGCGTTCGAGGGGCGCATGCCGCAAGGCTTGCGGGTTCAAATCCCGCCCTGGGCACCAGTAAGGAATTTGCAAGCAAGAAACGAATTGGCGGTTTCGTTTGGGGGAAAGAAAAATTTTTAATCATATGGAAACAGAAAATACAACTTTCAGTTATGCTGGCTTTTGGAAAAGATTTGCCGCTTTTATCATAGATATGTTTATCGTGTCTATCGGTGGCTTTATTATTGGTTTTATATTCGGAGTTCCCTACGATGTTCTCACTGGTAAAGCCGAGTTCGCTGGATTTGCCGAAGATTATATTCTTAGTTTCATTTTGAGTTTTTTGCTTGTTTGGATTTACCAAGCAGTTATGGAAAGTTCTTCTAAACAAGCGACTCTTGGCAAAATGGCTCTTGGAATAATAGTTACTGATTTGTCTGGCAAGCGTGTATCTTTCGGAAAGGCATCGGGTCGCTACTTTGGGCAGATACTTTCCGGGTTTATCCTCGGCATAGGATTTCTCATGATTGCTTTTACTGCAAGAAAACAGGGGCTTCACGATAAAATGGCTGGTTGTCTTGTTGTGAATAAATAATGTTTCCATATCGCCGATTTTTATTTCCCCGAGAAGACTATCCGGAAAATTGGGACGAATTGAGAAAAGCGGTTTATCGCAGAGACGGATGGCAATGTCAGCAGTGCGGTGCTAGAAATATCCAACTCCACGCCCACCACCAAACTCCGTTGTCTGCGGGTGGCTCTAACGACATGAGCAACCTGATTACTCTTTGTAAAAATTGTCATATTGATGACCATCCGCACATGTGGTGGGGTAGGTGGAAAGAAAACAATCCCCAAACCGTTCTCGCACTTCGTATTATTGTTCTCGCCATAGCAATCTCGTTACTTATAATATCTGGCTTTAGTTGGTGGAAAGTTATAATTTTAATAATTGTACTTCGACCTTTATTCTGATTTAATATGAATTGCCGCCAAAGAAAAACTTGAAATTGTCAGCGGTGCGGCTCCGCCGCCTTTCCGAATTTTCACGGGGGGATTTCCTCGCCGCCGCAGGCGGCGAAATGCGTTCGGACTAATTCAAGAATACTGCACAAATAGAAAGGCCTCTGGGCCGTTTTTGCTCAGATTTTACGCTTGTTTTTGGCCCTAAATATGGTAAAATTAAAGAGCCCGTAAGAGGGGCTTTTTATGTCCGAAACCCCTAAAAATAACTCCTATACCGCTGAGGATATTTACGTTTTGGAAGGCCTGGAACCGGTCCGGAAGCGGCCGGGAATGTACGTCGGCTCAACCGGCACCGACGGTCTCCATCACTTGGTTTGGGAGGTGGTTGATAACTCCATCGATGAGGTGATGGCCGGTTTTGCCAAAAACATCAAGGTGGAAATCCTGAAGGACAACCGCATTGCCGTAACCGACGACGGCCGCGGCATTCCGGTTGATGTTCACAAGCAGACCAAAAAATCGGCGCTTGAAACGGTTATGACCACGCTTCATGCCGGCGCGAAATTCGGCGGTGAGTCCTACAAAGTGGCCGGCGGCTTGCACGGCGTCGGTGTCTCGGTCGTGAACGCTTTATCAAAATGGCTGCGGGTTGAGGTCTGCCGCGAAGGCGGCCTTTACAGCCAGGAGTACGAATACGGCAAGCCGAAGACCAAAGTCAAAAAAGAGGGAAGTTGCAAGAAGAACGGCACGAAAGTCATTTATGACGCCGACCCGGAAATTTTCCAAAAGATAGATTTTGATTTCAAAAGAATTGTCGACCACCTGCGCCAGCAGGCCTATCTCACTAAGGGCGTAAGAATTGAGATTATTGATGAGCGGGGCGAAAAACCGGTCTATTACGGTTTTTGTTTCCAGGGAGGTTTGAATTCCTACGTGAAATACCTGGCCGGCGAATCAAATCTGATCCAGGACAATTTTTTCTACACCCATAAGAATCAGGAGAACGTCGACGTCGAGGTTTCCTTCGTTTATTCGGACGATACGGAGAGCAAGGAGATGAGTTTTGCGAACAATATTTTTACCGCCGACGGCGGCATGCATTTGACCGGTTTCCGGTCGGCGCTCACGCGTTCTTTGAACGACTACGCCCGGAGTGAGGGGTATTTGAAGGAAGCGGAGGAAAATTTGACCGGCGACGATGTCCGGGAAGGCCTTATTGCCGCGATATCGGTGAAAATTATAAACAGCAAGCTCCAGTTTGAGGGACAGACCAAGGCCCGGCTCGGCAACCCCGAGGCGCGGACGGCGGTTGAGGCGGTCGTTTCGGAAACGCTGAAGGATTATTTGGAAAGAAGCGGGACGGATTCCCGGCGCATCATTGAGAAGAATCTTCTCGCAGCCAAAGCCCGGATCGCCGCTAAAGCCGCCAAAGACACCGTTTTGCGCAAGGGCGCTTTTGAGGGGCTCACGCTTCCCGGCAAGCTTGCCGATTGCTCTTCAAAACATCCGGAGGAATCGGAAATTTTCATCGTCGAGGGCGATTCGGCGGGCGGGTCGGCCAAGTCCGGGCGCGACCGGCGGATTCAGGCGATCTTACCGCTCCGCGGCAAAATCCTGAACGTGGAGAAATCGCGGATTGATAAGATGCTCTTAAACAAGGAAATCAGATCGCTTGTGATTGCCTTGGGCACCGCCATTTCCGATAACTTTGACATTGCCAAATTGCGCTACCACAAAATAATCCTGATGACCGATGCGGACGTCGACGGCGCCCACATCCGAACCCTTCTTCTCACGCTTTTCTACCGCTATTTCCCGCAGCTTATTGAGAGCGGCCATCTCTACATTGCCCAGCCGCCGCTCTACCGTCTCCAGAAGGGGAAAGAGTTCCATTACGCTTACAGCGACAAGGAACGCGATGCCATCCTGAAAACCATGGGCGGTGAGTCGGTCGGCGTCCAGCGCTACAAGGGTTTGGGCGAGATGAATCCGTCCCAGCTTTGGGAAACGACGATGGATCCCGCGACGCGCCTCTTGAAAAAAGTGGGGGTGGAGGACGCCGTCGCGGCCGACAAGCTTTTTGACATTCTGATGGGCGAAGAGGTCGGGCCGCGGAAGAACTTCATTCAGGCCCACGCCACTTCTGTCAGGAACCTTGACGTATAGCAGCATAATTTTGCAGAATAAGACGACCATGATAGGCAGGATTAAAAACTTTTTTGAGGAGTCCCGGCGCGAGTTCAAGCGCGTCAATTGGCCGAGCCGCGCTGAAACGACCCGCTACACGATTTTCGTGGTCGTTTTCTCCATTATTTTGGCTGCTTTTCTCGGGTTTTTGGATTTCGCCTTCTTGAAGGGACTGGAAAATTTGATTTTATAACATGACCGACAAGAACAGACATTGGTACGCGATTCACACTTACGCCGGCTACGAGGACGCCGTCTCCCGCTACTTGAAGCAGCGCATAGAGTCGCTCGCCATGACCGACAAGATTTTCAGCGTCATCGTTCCGAAAGAGGTGAAAATCAAAGTGAAAAGCGGCAAGCGGCATAAGGTGGAGGAAAAAATCTACCCCGGCTACGTGCTTGTGGATATGATTCTGGACAATGATTCTTGGTACGTGGTGCGCAACACCCCGCGCGTCACGGGATTTGTGGGGGCGAGCGCCGCCAAACCCACGCCGCTTTCCAAGGAAGAGGTGGACGAACTGATGACACGGATGGGGGAGGCCGAACCGCGCTTCAAGCTTGACTTGAAGGTGAACGAAACGGTAAAAATCATTGACGGGCCTTTTAAGGAGCATGACGCCAAGATCGCCGAGATCGACGAGGAACGAGGAAAGGTGAAAGTGCTTGTGCCGATATTCGGCCGCGACACCGTGGTGGAATTAGACACATTACAGGTTCAGAAGATATAATAAAGGCTGAAAAGAAATAATTTTATGGGAAAAGAAAGATACGAACCAATACCAGAAGAAATGCAAAAAGCTGAAAGCTCAATGGAGAGAGTGCAACAAGAACTTTCGAAAATTAGAGAGAGATATTATGCAGAAAGATTGGAGATAGCTCAGAGAGAGGGTATTCCTCCTGAAGTCTTAGAAGAAACATTTTTGACACTTGATAAGACTCACGATGGAGGGGAAGACAAAGAATGGCAGTTTATACGCGGAAAAATAAAAAATCTGAGAGTTTCCGGAAGTAGACCAGAAAAAGGATTTACTGTGTATGTTGATATTGATGGCAAACAAATGCCGATGAGCGACGCTGGACTTTTTTGGGGAAAATTTGGGGATTTAGCTAAATCTTTTTCTGAAGAACAAGAGCAGGTAGAGGAGGCATTGCAAAAAGATTGGGAGACGATAGAAAAAGGGGAGGCGTCACAAGCGGAAGCCGAACAAGCAAAAGAACTTTTGAGAGACATTCTAGACTAGTTACGGGTTTAGCGAAGTCGTAAAAATTTGTATATTAGTGAAGCTTATGAAACCAATCAAAACAACAATTAAATTGCAACTGCCAGCCGGAGCGGCCAATCCCGCCCCGCCCGTGGGCACCGCCCTGGGGCCGCATGGCGTAAACATCGGGCTTTTCTGTCAGCAGTTTAATGAGGCGACCAAAGCAATGGCTGGTGACATCATTCCGGCGGAGATCACGATTTACGAAGACCGGAGTTTTGACTTCAAACTGAAAACCCCGCCCGCTTCGGCGCTTTTAGAGAAAGCCGCCGGCATCGAAAAGGGTTCAGCCGAGCCCCACAAGACCAAGGTGGGTAAGGTGACCAGGGCGCAAATCCGCGAAATCGCTGAGAAGAAGATGGTGGATTTGAACGCCAATTCCTTGGAAGCCGCCGAGAAGATAATTGAAGGAACAGCAAGGCAGATGGGGATTGTGGTAGAGTAAAGAGTAATATGGTTCTTTCCGACAAGGACATAAAAAAATACATTCAGGAAGGGAAAATAAACATCTCTCCCGCACCCGATTTTGAAAAACAGCTGGGTTCTTGTTCGCTCGACCTCCATCTCGGGGAAATTTTCAAAATTTTCAAATCCTCCCAGTACCCCTATTTGGATTTGAAGCAGAACGTCAACTTTGAAGGGCTAATGGAAGAAGTTCGGGTGGATAAGGAAGGCGGCGCTTTCGTTCTCCAGCCCAAAGGTTTCGTGCTCGCCGTCACCAAGGAATCCTTTGAGCTTCCGGACGACATTATGGGCCGACTTGACGGAAGGAGTTCTTTGGGGAGATTGGGAGTAGTGGTTCATTCAACAGCCGCGCGTTTTGACCCCGGCTGGAAGGGGAAAGCGGTAATGGAATTGGGCAATCTCGGCATCATGCCGGTGGTTCTTTATTCCGGTATGAGAATTTGCGCCCTTACTTTTGAGATGCTTTCTTCGCCTTCGGAAGTTCCTTACGGTAAAGGAAAAGACAGCAAGTACCTTTCCCAAGAAGGACCGCAGGCAACCAAAGTTGACGAGGAATTACGGGGCTAAAGGCTCGCGTGGAGTTTTTTGTTGTAACCGCCGGCCACCGTCAGTTCGCCTTTGATGGGCGGATGGGGATCATACCTTTCGAGGGTTACGTGCTCGGGGCGGAAGTCGTCAAGGTTTTTGACGGCGTCCGCAATCTTAATCGTAGGGAAGGTTTTTGGTTCCCGCGTGAGTTGCTCGCGTGCTTGTTCCAGGTGGTTTTCGTAGATGTGAACGTCGCCGAAGGTATGGGTGAATTCGCCGGGTTCAAGATTTGTCACTTTCGCGAGGACGTGGAGGAGAAGGGCGTAGCTTGCAATATTAAAAGGAACTCCGAGGAAGATATCGGCGGTTCGCTGATAGAGTTGGAGGCAAAGCCGGCCGTCTTTGACGTTTAGCTGGTACATGTTGTGGCAGATGGGGAATCGGGACGCCTCTTCCGGACGAGCCATCGCGTAGAGATATTCCGGATTCCACGAGTTTACTATCGCGTTGTGACAATCGGGATCTTTTTTGATTTCGCTCACCACCCAGGCGAGCTGGTCAATTTCGCGACCGTCTTTGGCGGGCCAGCGCCGCCACATTTCGCCGTAGATGCGCGGGAGCTCGCCGTGCACTTTAGCGAAGTCGGCGTCTTTCCCGATGCGGTCAATGAAATCTTCTTTTGTCATATCCTCCGCTTCCCTTCGTTCAACGAGCTCCCGATAAATTTTATAGGGGTAGTCGTCCCAGATGTGGACACCATTATCAACGAGATATTTAATGTTGGTTCCTCCGGAATAGAACCAGTAAAGTTCGTGGAGCACGCCTTTCCAATACACTTTTTTCGTCGTAAGGAGCGGGAAACCGTCTTTCATGTCAAAACGGATTTGCCGACCGAAGACGCTGTAAGTGGAGACGCCCGTGCCCTTATCAACCTGCTTTATGCCTTTGTCCAGGATTTCTTGGAGAAGGTTCAAATATTGATATTCAGGGTGTTGGGAATTATTCATGTTCCGGATTCTGTGATAGTATATCACACATTGAAAGCGTTCATTATTGCGGCTTTGACCGCCGACGGATTTATCGCCAAGGATGCCCGCCATCCGGCTTTTTGGACGAGCAAAGAGGACAAGAAATTTTTTGCGGAAATGACGAAGAAGGCGGGGGTGGTTATTATGGGTCGGACGACCTACGAAACCATCGGGAGGCCGCTCAAGGACAGGTTAAATATTGTTTATTCTCGGCAAGGAGGAAATTATCCCGGCGTTGAAGTGACAGCTGAAGGGCCGGCCGAACTCTTTAAAAACTTAGAAGCACGAGGTTACAGCGAAGCTGCAATTATGGGGGGCTCCTCCATTTATACGATGTTTATGGCCTCCGGTATGGTTCAAAAACTCTATTTGACGGTGTCCCCGCTCGTCTTCGGACAGGGAGTAAATCTCTTCAGTAAGGCGTTTGAGAAAAAACTTAAGTTGGAATCGGTGGAAAAACTTGGCGAGGAAACCGTTTTAATGGAGTACAGTATAATAAATTAGCCATGGTATTGGGAATTGAAGAACTTCATAGACTGGTTAAGGAAAATAATCTAGTGGAGGGACTTTCCAAGCGCGAGCTGGAGAATCCCGAGGGGGCGGGTTTTGACTTGCGGATAGGCGGGCTCTATGAGATGTCCGGGGGCGGCTTTTTGGGCGTGGAGAAGCGCGAGACGCCGGAGGTGAAGCTAATCGCCGAGTATAAAGAGGGGGAAACAAAAACAGTGGCGCTTCAGCCACACACCTATTACCTTATGAGAACCGTGGAGAAAGTGAATCTGCCGGAGAGTCTCTTGGCCATCATGACGCCCCGTTCCACCTTGTTCCGTTCGGGAATCTACATTTTTGGAGGCCAGGTCGCTCCTGGTTACAGCGGCGAGCTCTATTTGGGAATTTACAATTTTAGAGACGCCAAATTTGAAATGGAGATGGGTTCTCGCGTTTTGCACATCATGTTTTTTGAAGTGAAAGGCAAGGGAAACATGTACAGAGGGCAGTGGCAGGGAGGAAGAGTCGCTACAAACGAAAGAGAAACTCAAGTTTAGATTTTTGAAATGAAAACAGGACAGCAACTAATGCTGTCCTGGCCGACTTTCTGGTCGGCTATGCTCGTTGCAACGCCCGTTGCAACGCCCCTTTCTTTTTCAGAGTGAAGAGGCAGCGGGCCCGGTCCTTGTTTTTCGGCTCCCGCCTTACCCAAACCCAAGCGTCATTCGGGAAAACGAAGGGGCGAGCGTTGCTCCTCTGTAGGAACGCTCCGATGACGGCAAGGTGAATCTGGGTTGCCCGCCCTACAGTTTGGTGAATGACTTCGGTGCCGCCGATGACAAACACATCGGTTTTTCCCCTTGCTTCGGCGAGCGTGATTGCCTCGTCAATGCTCCCAGCAGTGAGGCGGTCGGGAGCTTCGTAATGAGGGTTCCGGGAGAGCACCACCACGGTGCGATTGTTGAACACGCGGCCGCGGCCATTCCGCAGAGTGGCTTCGTAGGTATTGCGACCCACGATAACGACTTTGTGCCGGGTGAGATTGTAGAGGGGATGCAGGCCAATTGCCATCTCAGAAGTGCTTTCGCCGTTCCGCCCTCCGATGAAACTGTCCATGGAGGCCGTCACCATCAGGGAAACGTTGACCATATCGCAATCTCCTTAAGGAGATAATCGGTTGTTGTTCTAGTAGAGTGCCGTCCGTATTATCGTTCTCTCAAAGGTCATAGTCAAGGTTTAATTCTCAAAAATAGGCCTTTATTGTAGTATTAAAACTAATGTATATCCCGACCATTGGCTTGGAAATTCACGTTGAATTGAAGACAAAAACCAAAATGTTCTGTTCCTGCCCGAATGAGCCGGATGAAAAACACCCGAACAAAAACGTCTGTCCGATTTGTTTGGGCCATCCTGGCACTTTACCCGTCGCCAACAAGGAAGCGATTCTTTCGGTTATCAAACTGGGTTTGGCTTTGGGCGGGAAAATTGCCGAGCATTCCCACTTTGACCGGAAAAGCTATTTTTATCCGGATTTGCCCAAAGGCTACCAAATCTCGCAGTATGAGCATCCGCTCGTGGAAGGCGGCACGTTAAATGATGTCCGTCTCCGACGGATTCACTTGGAAGAAGATACCGGCCGATTGCTTCATGAGGACGACTTATCCCTCGTCGATTTCAATCGAGCGGGCGTGCCTTTGATGGAGCTTGTGACCGAACCCGACATCAAAAACGCGGAGGAAGCGGTTGCTTTCGCCCGCGAACTGCGTTTGATTCTCCGTTATCTCGGGATCTCCGACGCCGACATGGAAAAAGGGCATATGCGGATTGAAGCAAACGTAAGCGTGGGCAAAGCCGGCGAGCTAGGAACGAAAGTGGAGCTCAAAAACATCAATTCCTTCAAGGTGGTTCATGACGCCATTGCTTGTGAGCTTAAAAGGCAGGAGAAACTACTTGAGAGCGGCAAAAAAGTGAGTCAGGAAACGCGGGGATGGAACAGTGATAAAGGCACAACCGAGAGCCAGCGGAGCAAGGAAGAAGCCCACGACTACCGCTATTTTCCCGAACCGGATTTGCCGCCCCTGGATTTGCGGGAATTTGACATCAAAACCTTGAAAACGGAGATTCTGGAGCTGCCGGAAGCAAAGCGGCAGAGATTTATCGGGGAGTACGGACTTAATAAGGAACAAGTAGAAATACTTATTGAGGACCAAAAAATGTCCGAGATTTTTGAGGAGGCAGTTAGTGAATTAAAATCTAAAGTTTCAAATCCAGATAATAATCTTTTATACAATTACATAGTTACCGACCTTCGCGGGACTATAAGCGCTAGAAAAGCGACGTTTGAAGATTTAGTGATAAAACCCGAGCATCTCGCACATCTTATTGCAATGATTCAAGAGGGTAAGTTATCCAGCCGTTTGGCCAAAGACATACTCCTCAAAATGTTTGAAACAGGCGAGGACCCGGAGAATTTGATGGAGTCAGAAAAAGTTACGCTCATCTCCGCCGAGGCGGAACTGCGAGAAATCGCCAAAGCAATTATAGAAGAAAATCCGAAACCGGCCGAAGATTACAAGAAAGGAAAAATTCCAGCACTCCAAGCACTGGTTGGGAGAGCGATGGTCAAAACAAGAGGCCAAGCCGACCCCAAAGTTACCGAAAAAATTCTAAAAGAGCTCTTAAAGTGAGCAACTCCATTTATGGACGACCGTCCATAAATGGAGTATTTGGAAGAATCAATTCTTTAAGTTCAAAAACTTGTTTACTAATTTTTCAGCTTTTTCTTTTGAATCCACCCAATGGATATCCGGTTGCATTTTGAACCACGTTATTTGTCTCCGGGCATAGCGGCGGCTGTTTCTTTTTATATCTTCAATTGATTTTTCCAGCGTGGTTTCACCGCGGAGATAGGGGAGCAGTTCTTTGTAAGCAATGGAGTTTTGGAGGGCGTAGGCATTTTCGCCGTATTTTTTCACCAATTTTTTAACTTCCTGCACCAGTCCTCTTTTGATTTGTTCGTTTACTCTTTTATTTATTCTTTCGTACAATTCTTCACGCGGAACTTTAATGCCGATTACAAGCGCGTTAAAAAGCGGTTTGCCTTTTTGCCTTTGCGAAGAGAAGTAATTGCCGGTTTTTAAGATCACCTCCAGGGCTCGGATAATGCGGCGCTTGTTTTTACTCGCGGTTTTAGCGGCTTCGGGGTCAAGCCGACTCAGTTTTTCTTCCAGTTCTTCGGTCGTCATTTCTTCCAGTTCTTCGCGGAGTTTCTTGTCGGGTTTCACGGCCGGTATTTTCAGATTTTCTAAAATGGCTTTGATGTAAAGGCCCGTGCCGCCGACCAAAATCGGGAGCTTGCCTCTTTTCAAAATCTCCCGGATTTTCTTCACGGTTGCCCGCTTGTATTTCACGGCATTCCAAACTTGTTTTGGGGCAGTCGTGTCAATGAGGAATTGTGGATAAGTTTTATCTTTGCCGGTGCCGATATCCATTCCTCTGTAGATTTGACGGGAATCAGCCGAAATAACCTCCCCCCGGAGTCGTTTGGCGAGGGCAATGGCGAGTGCTGTTTTGCCTGAGGCGGTCGGGCCCGCGATGGCGATGATTTTAGGTCTTTTGTTTGACACGGATTTCGCTACACCATATCATTTTAGCGTAGTTCTTTTTAAGAGGAGGTGGGTTATGACGACCCGCCGGATATACAAGAAGGACTGGCTTCGCTCTTTTGACCGGGGAATTGAGGTCGTTGAGCGCGTCTCGGGCAGAAAAGTGCTCAACAAGAAGCTAGCCAGAGAGGTTGCTGACGATTTTCTCCGTGGTAAGGTCGTGGAGGTACCGGAGGCACAAGTCTTCGCAGACTTCACCATGATGCCCCTCACGATGCAAGGTGTACCAGATAGCTCTCTTCAAATTGCCTTCGGGCGTTGGCCGCTTGAGCTGACAATTCGGAGCAACACAGGAGCTCTGGACATCCGGGCGTTGGAGAGGGAGTATGAAAGTCGTCGCAGCTCCCATTCCCACATTCGGGTCCGCTTTCGGGAGATAGGCTATGCAGAACTGAAACGTGAGTTCGTAAGCAGGCTGAAAAAGGAACCTCCCATCGTTGGACTTGACGACAGCTAGTAGACCGAGTATCGGAGGGTACTCGGTCTTCGCATTCTTACATTCGCCGTTCCTTTATTTCCTCGGTTATCTTTTTCAAAAAATCCTCAATCGTCATTTTGACGTTTTCTTTTTTGTGCCGCAGGCGAACGCTCAAGTTTTTGTCCTGCATTTCTTTCTCGCCGACGACGACAACGTAGGGAATTTTTTCCATCTCGGCTTGTCTGATGTTTTTGCCGAGCGTTTCGCTCTCGGAGGCCAAATCCGCCCTCAAACCCTTTTCTTTGAAAAGCTCCAGAAGTTTTCTGGCGTAGGCCGCGGATTTGACGCTCACCGGCGCGATTCGGACTTGGACGGGGGAGAGCCACGTCGGGAAATCGCCGGCGAAATGTTCCAATAAGAAGCCGACCATTCGTTCATGACTGCCGAGCGGGGCTCTATGTATAATAACCGGTCTTTCTTTTTCACCTCTTTCATTGATAAAAGAGAGATTGAACCGGGTCGGCATAAAGAGGTCGATTTGGATTGTACCGATGGCATATTCTTTGCCGATGACGGACTCAATAATGACATCTCCTTTTGGTCCGTAGTGCGCCGCGCCGCCCACGTCTTCGCTGTATTTGACGCGGGCTTTTTTTAGACCTGCTCTGGTTAATTTTTCTGCTTTGGCCCACATTTTATCGTCACCGTGATATTTCTTGCGGAGATTTTTAGGGTCTCTTATTCCTAACTTAACTTTGAAATTTTTGATGCCCAATTTTTTGTAGTAGTACCGGTGCATATCCATAACTCGCGCAAATTCATCAACAACGTCTTTCTCCGCCACGTAAATGTGGGCGTCGTTTTGGCAGAATCCTCGCACCCTAAAAAGACCGTGGAGAGTGCCTGATCTCTCGTAGCGGTAAAGCTGGCCGTACTCGGTGAGCCGAAGCGGAAGTTCTCTGTAGCTCCGGGTGCGGGATTTATAAATCATGTGGTGGTGGGGACAGTTCATTGGTTTTAGATAGTATTTTTCATTCTCAATGTTCATTGGTGAATACATATCATCCGTGTAGTAAGGGATGTGGCCGGAGATTTTATAAAGATCTTCTTTTGTAATGTGAGGAGTGACGACGCGCTGGTAGCCGGCCGCCGTTTCAACCTCTTTTGCCCAAGCTTCAAGTTCATCGCGAACGATAGTGCCCTTGGGCAGCCAAAGAGGAAGACCGGGGCCGACTTCCTCGGCAAAAGTGAAAAGTTCCAGGTCCTGGCCTAATTTGCGGTGGTCGCGTTTTTTCGCTTCCTCTTCCATTTCGAGATACGCTTCAAGTTCTTTTTTGTTTTTGAAAGCGACGCCATAAATCCGCTGGAGCTGGGGCTTGTTTTCGTCACCGTGCCAGTAAGCGGCGGCGATTTCGGTAAGTTTGAAAGCGTCCGAATTGATTTCACCGGTATTTTTCACGTGGCCGCCGCGGCAGAGGTCAATAAAACAGGTTATAGGTTTTAGGTTATAGGTTTTAGGAGGGCAGGTGGAATATACGGTAAGTTGTTTTTTTTCTTCAATAAATTCTTTTATTAAATCAAGTTTAAAAGGTTGATTTTGGAATAAATTTTTAGCTTCGTCGGCGGTCACCTTTTTGCCGGAGAATACCCACCTTTCTTTAATCGTTTGCCGCATTGTTTTTTCAAATTCCTTCAAATCCTCGGGCGAGAGAGAGCGGGGGAGGAGAAAATCGTAATAGAAGCCGTTCTCAATGGTCGGGCCGATGCCGAGCTTGGCGTCCGGAAACTTCTTCAAAACCGCCGCCGCCAAGAGATGCGCAAGCGAGTGTCTAATATTTTCCAAATTGCTTTTAGGCACGATGCTAATAATTATAGAAAAATTGGACTTTTTTGGTAGGGTATTGACAGATTTTCGTTCATATGTTAGCATTCTCGCCAGCAGTATTTCAGCAGTGTAATCGTTGGTTAATTCTTGGTAGTGCCTCCAGTGGGGGCGAAGTTCCGCTATACTCTTTCTCTTTTTTCTTGTTTCAGTTCGTTCGGAAAGCAGTGTAGTGGCGTTCGGCACAAGGCCGCACGTCGCCCACCACCAGTTCGTGTGAGTATGGCGCTCGCACGGACTCAACACCCCTTAGGGGAGGAGGCACGCCATGGAGATAGGAACAACTAGAGAGACCAAGGATCAGTTGGTTTCTCGAGTCAAGCAGGTGCTCGAAAGGTATCTGCTTGGGGATCCGGGACCCACTAGGATCGAGAAAGATCCGATCTGGGGGAGAATCGCCGCCGAGTACATCATCAGCAGATCGCTGGTGATTGCTGCGGTCGATCCTCTCGAGCTCGCTCAGCGAGTCGATCCCAAACTCTTCCGGCTCGTCACTGTTCCGGAAGGTTGGGCGAATCGCGCCGACTGGGCACTCGGGGTATACCTGACATTCGGGAATGGTTCTATGCCCGAAAAGGTCAGTCGTATACTCGAGACGGCGAGTTCGATGATTCCCGAATAGGGAACCGGCCGGGGTTCACCACCACCCCCGGAAAGAGGTGGGAGCGAGCCGAAGCTCGCGCGCAAGGCGTCGTGGAAGTTCACGGCGCTTTTTGTTTTAGTAAGAAGACCCGTTCCATAGGTTTTTCGAGTTGGGATTTGTAGAGTTTATATTAATGCTGTAAAATGCAAATATGTTGAAAGCAATATTGAGTGCCTAGGCCGGAGTCGGGGATCCTCATATGGGCACAAAAGTTAGATCAGAGTTTTTCAGCCGGAGTCGGAACCCCTCATTGCTTCTCACATGAAAAATTGAGAAGGATTCAGTGAATAGAAACCGCTTTAACGGCGGTTTCTGTCACTACAGAACATCTAAATATAGGAGATAATCATTGAGAAATCAGAAGATTGACGGTACTAGACCGTTTACATTATGCTGATAGCCCTACCGTCAACGGCTAGCCGTTAAGGTATAATAAAAATGTGAGAATAGATAACAATATCATCCCGGTAATATTAGTGGTTTATAAGTCAAAGAATGGTTATTGGCATGGTTTTTGCCACCCATACGATGTGTCTTGTAATGCAGAAATTAAAGAAGAGGTTATAAACAACCTAGAAGAATTGGTGGAAACCTACGAAAAATCGTTAGAGCGCTATGGGAACCCAATACATCTAATAGAGAAGAAACTTTCTGATAAAGAAGATCAAGAGAAGTTCAAGAAAATATGGCCGTATGTTTCTAAAAAGATTGCGGAGCATATTAAAACCGCACATAGTCCTATTCGATACTCTCAATATTTATCACGAGCCAAGAAATTCAGTATTAAATCTGGAGCAGATATAACTTATTCTCACAGAAGTTTATCGTTAACACCCTCACCTCGCTGATATTGTGGCGGCGCCGACAGATATTAATTTTGATGATTTCTATGAAGCAGTTAAATCATTAGCTGCACAAAAAGGATTTATTTGTAAACCCTATAAGGGTAAGAAAGCTTCTGCTATATGTTTTGAATTTTTCCGAGATGGAGAAAATAAACCGTTTGAGATATTTTGCGTTCATGAAGATAAGAAAAATAGAGTTATATGGTCAGATGATCTCAAAAAGGCATGTAAAGCGTTAGGAGTAACTAAAAAAGAATTTATTGATTTTACAAAAAATAAAGTTTAACTAATATAAACCTTTTCTTTTCTAAGCCAGAATTATTCTTCCCAACTAAAAAATCTGCCCCGCGTGTGTCTCTGACGGCAACTCTCGGAGGCAAAAAAGCTCGGTGTCGCCTGAGGCGACTTTTTCGCCGAGAGCGTAGCGGTGCGCCTTGCTGCTGGAGCGGGGCGACACCCGGTGGCGGAGGAGATATACGCGGGGCAGATTTACAGCTCCTTTACTGCGTTCACGATGACTTTCGGTTCGTTCCCTTTGAAGGAGAGACGGCCGTCTATCATCACCGCCTTGTTTTCCTGCCAGACATTCGGATTTTTGTTAAGAACATCGGAGAAGACAAGCACTTCCGTGGAACCCGTCGCGTCTTCCAAGCTCACGAAAAGCATCGGGTCGCCCCTTTTGGTCAAAATCTTTTGGACGGCGGTAATGACACCGGCCAAAAGCAGCTGTCCGGAACCGGCGTTATTGGGAGTCGCGCCGGCTATTTTTTTAATCGGCACCGTCTGCTTTTTGATTTTTGAGGCATAGGCGTTGAAAGGGTGGTCGGTGATATAGAGACCCAGCAGTTCTTTTTCCCAGATAAGCATCATTTTTTTGTCGGTCGGCTCGCCGCCATTTACGAATTTCATGGCGGCGAGTTCCAGACCGGCGCCGCCGAATAAGGAATTCTGATTGGCGCTTTTCATTTTTTTGGCGGCCTGGTTAAATCTGATAATTTCATCAATATTAGCGAGAGCTCTTGCTCTGTCCACGCCCAAAGAATCAAAAGCGCCGCATTTTATGAGGGATTCCAGGGATTTTTTGTTCAAATCGCGGTGCTGGATGCGGTTTAAGAATTCGCTGAAATTTTGGAAGGGGCCGCCGCGGCTCCGTTCGTCGATCACAACCTCAACGATGTTCACGCCCAAATTCTTGATGGCGAGAAGTCCGAAGCGGATATTGCCTTGGTCCACGGTGAAGTCCTGCAAGCTTAAATTGACGTCCGGCGGCAGAACTTTGATTTTCAGGCGCTTGGCCTCGTTGATGAGGAAATTAACTCTCTCCACGTCGCTCCCGGAGATATTCAGCAAACTCGTCATGAATTCAACTGGGAAGTTGGCCTTGAGGTAGGCGGTGCGGTAGCTAATTAGTGCGTAGGCGGCGCCGTGGCTTTTGTTGAAGCCGTATCTCGCGAAAGGCGGGAAGAGTTCCCAGATTTGGTTCGCCGTTTTTTTATCAATGCCGTTTGCGACGAGACCGTTCAAGAGTTTTTCCTTTTGCTCGTCGAGAAGTTTTTTTATTTTTTTGCCGATTGCTTTACGTAGCGTGTCGGCCTCGGCGAGCGTAAAGCCGGCCAAGTCCCTTGCAATGCGCATCATCTGTTCCTGATAGATGCCCACGCCGTAGGTTTTTTCCAAAATCGGTTCGAGTCGCGGGTGGATGTAGGTCACTTTTTCCCGGCCGAATTTTCTTTTGATGTAGAGCGGGATAAGTTCCATCGGTCCCGGCCGGTAGAGGGAAATCATGACGATGATGTCTTCCAACTCCGTCGGTTTCAATTCTTTTAAGTAGCGGCGCATGCCGGAGGATTCAAGCTGAAAAACGCCGGTCATCTCCGCGCTCTGAAAAAGCTCAAAAGTTTTTTTGTCGTCCAAAAGCAAGTTGTTGATGTCAATATCAATGCCGTGGAGGTCTTTCACGAGCCGCAAAGTTTTTTCGATGATGGTGAGATTTTTCAAACCCAAGAGGTCAATTTTAAGGAGCCCCAAGTCCTCAATGCTGTGCATTTCGAACTGGGTGATAATCGCGTCGTCGCCCTGCGGCGCGCGCTGGAGCGGCACGAAATTTACGAGCGGGTAACTGGAAATCACAATGCCGCAGGCATGGACGGAGGCATGTCTCGCCGTTCCTTCCAGTTTGATAGCCGCCTCCAAAATCTTTTTGGCGTCTTCGTTTTCGTCCATCATTTTTTTCAACTCCGGCACGGCCGCAATGGATTGTTTCAAGGGGACATTGAAGGGGATTAGTTTGGCGATTTGGTCGCAGAAGCCGTAGGGAAGCCCTAGAGCCCGGCCGGCGTCGCGCACCGCGGCTCTTGCCATCATTGTGCCGAAAGTGATGATTTGAGCCACTTTATCGGCGCCGTATTTGTCCTTGATGTAGGCCAAAACCTCGTCGCGACGGGTGTCGGTGAAGTCAATATCAATATCCGGCACCTGGATGCGGTCGGGGTTCAAAAACCGCTCAAAAAGCAAGTCGTATTTCAAAGGGTCAACGTCGGTGATGCCTAAAATATAGGAGACGATGCTCCCGGCGGCCGAGCCTCTTCCCGGGCCGACCACGATGCCGTGATTCTTCGCCCAGTTCACGAAATCCTGGACAATGAGGAAGTAATCGACGAAACCCGTTTTTTCAATGACGTCTATTTCATGAGAGAGCCGTTCCTCGACTTCTTTGGTGGTGCGTGGGAAGCGGAGAGGCAAACGCTCGGCAATCAGTTTTTTCAAGTAATTCATTGCCGTTTCGCCTTCGGGGAGGGGAAAACTTGGAAGATACGTTTGGTTCAAGTCAATTTCCAGATTACATTTCTCCGCAATGCGGGCCGTGTTCTCAATCGCTTGAGGCACATGGCGGAAAAGTTCAATCATTTCTTCGGGCGAGCGGAGAGAGACGTTGTAGTTTTTTAAAGAGAGCCGGTCCTGGTCGTCCAGTTTGGTGTTGGTCTGTACGGCGAGAAGTATCTCGTGGGCGGTTCGGTCATCGAGCGACACGTAATGAACGTCCTGGGTGGCGACCACGGGAATTTTAAGTTTCTCCGCCATATCGAGAATCAGTTTGTGGATTTCCGGCGCGTGTGGCTGGATTTCCAGATAAAAATCTCCTCCGAAGACGGATTGATACCACTTGGCCGCTTCTTCGGCCTCGCTCATTTTGCCCTGGGAGAGAAGGCGGGAAATTTCGCCGGAGAAGCAGCCCGAAAGGCAGACGAGACCCTCGGCGTGCTTCAAAAGAATTTCCTTATCAATGCGGGGCTTGTAATAAAAACCTTCGAGGTGGGCGGCGGTCACGAGGCGAACCAAATTTTTCCAACCGGTTTTGTTTTTGGCGAGTAAGATAAGGTGATAGCGTGCCTCGTCTATCTTCGGGCGTTTGTTCAGGCGGCCGTTAGGCGCCAAATATGCTTCCACGCCGACGATTGGCTTAATTCCTTCTTTCCTCGCTTTTTTGTAGAACTCAATCGCGCCGTAGAGGTTGCCGTGGTCGGTTAAGGCAAGCGAATCCATCCCGAGTTCCTTGGTTTTTTTGATGAGGTCGTCGATTTTCGCGAGGCCGTCGAGCAACGAGTAATGGCTGTGGACGTGCAGATGGACAAATTTCATGTCTTGGTATCAGACTAATTATACTAATAGCAGGTGGCAAGAAAAAGATACATCGTAGGCATTGATGAAGTCGGGCGCGGCTCTCTGGCTGGCTACTTGCTCGTGGCTGCGGTCATAGTTCCTTCAGGAATAAACCTGCGCCGCCGGCATCTTCCGAAAATCAAGGACTCCAAGCGTCTCACGGCGCTTGCAAGGGGGAAATGGCTTTCTTTCGTAGAAAGGCATCCGGGAATAAAATACACCCTTTTTAAGGCGAGTCCGGGGACCATAGATGGGATTAACGTAACCCGCGCCGCTAATATAGCCGCAACCGGAGCGGTAAGGAATTTGATGACTAAGAACCCCGCCACTTTTGCCCGCGCCAACGTCTATTTGGATGGCGGCCTTTATTTGAACCTTAAGAACGTAAAGTTCAGGACCTTGACGAGAGGCGACGAAAAAATCAACGCTATCAAGCTTGCTTCAATCATCGCCAAGGTGAAAAGGGACAAATATATGACTGAACTCCATAAAAAATATCCCAAATATGCCTTTGACAAACACAAGGGCTATGGAACGAAGAAGCATAAAAGAGCCATTAAAAAATACGGTCCGACCAAGATACACAGATTGACGTTCATTTAAACTTTCATTATTCTTAATTCATAATTCTAGGAATATGGGAGGCGTACCAGTAAAACATCATTCCAAGTCCAAAGTCGGCCGGCGGCGGTCGCAACTCGCCTTGAAGAGGCGGTTTCTTGCGGTTTGTCCCGACTGCAAGGGGCCAACCATGCCGCACCGTAGCTGTCCCCAATGCGGAAAATACGCAAAATCGAAATCTGGAAAAAGCTAAACTCACTCGCTCTTTAAAAATCCATGGCCACAAGACACTTAGCGAGAACGATTGTTGTCCAATCGCTTTACGAATGGGATTTTTACAATCGGGAAGCCGACCTCATTAAAATCGTGGAGAGGAACATGGCAAGTTTCGGTGCGGGCATTGACGAGCCGGATTTTGTCTGGCGGATGGTGAAAGGCGTAATAGAGCATTTGAAAGATATTGATGCGGTCATTGAAAAGGCGGCGCCGGAGTGGCCGCTTGCGAAAATCGCGATCGTGGACCGGAACGTCCTGCGTCTCGGCCTCTACGAGCTTCTTTACGCCGACCGAAACGAAGTGCCGCCTAAGGTAGCCATCAACGAAGCGATTGAAATCGCCAAAAATTACAGCGGCCCCAATTCGCCGAAGTTCGTAAACGGCGTCTTGGGCACGGTTTATCGGCAAATGGAAGGCGGGACGGCGGAAGAGAAAAAATAAAATGTTTTCGGAACTGAAAAAACTGGAAGAGAAAATTGGCGTTGATTTCAAAAACAAAGCGCTTCTTCTTGAAGCTCTCACTCACCGTTCCTATTTAAATGAGAATCCCGGAGTAAAAACCGGGAATAACGAGCGTTTGGAATATTTGGGCGACGCAGTTTTGGAACTTGTCGTGACGGAGGAGCTTTTTCACAAGTTTCCCGAGCGTCAGGAAGGGGAACTCACGCTTCTCCGGGCCGCGCTCGTAAATTACGTGATGTTGGGGCGAATCGCCCGTGAAATCGGTTTGGAAAAATACGTGCTTTTGTCCCGGGGTGAAGCCAAGGATTTCGGCAAGGCGCGGGAAGTGATTTTGGCAAACGCCATTGAAGCTTTGATTGGCGCGCTGTATCTCGACAAGGGCTACGATATTGCCGGTAAATTCATTAAGGATAACGTTTTGAATCATTTGGAAGAAGTGATCGCCAACGGCTCTTACCGCGACTCCAAAAGCAGCTTGCAGGAAATCATTCAGGAGAAAACGAAGGTTACGCCGACCTACAAAGTTTTGGAAGAACGGGGGCCGGACCACGCCCGAGAGTTCGTGGTCGGGGTTTTCTTTGGCGGCGAGCTTCAGGCGACCGGCACCGGGAGTTCCAAACAGGAGGCCGAAAATGACGCGGCGGGGGAGGCGCTAAGGGATTTAAGGCATAAGAAATGAATTTTTTGAAACGTTTGGAGTTGCAGGGATTCAAATCTTTTGCCGGGAAGATGATTTTGGATTTTCCGGCCAAAATCGTGGGCGTGGTGGGGCCGAACGGTTCGGGTAAGTCCAACATCATTGATGCTCTGCGGTGGGCTTTGGGTGAACGAGAAGCGAAGCACTTGCGAGGTGAGACGTTGGATAACCTCATTTTCGCCGGGAGTGAGAAGAAAGCGGCTACCGGCCTCGCCCGCGTTTCTCTTTACTTTGACAACAGCGAGCGCAAATTTCCTATTGACGCCGAGGAAATCGTCGTTTCCCGGAAAATCGACCGGTCGGGAGTGAGCGAATTTTTGATAAATGACGCGGAAATAAAACTCAAGGATTTGGTTCCGATGCTTGCCCGCGTGAAGCTCGGCAGTCGGGGGATGACCATTGTCGGCCAGGGGCAGAGCGATATTTTTGTGCGTTCCACGCCCGAGGAGCGTCGGGAGATGATTGAGGAAATTTTGGGCCTCCGGGAATTTCGTCTTAAGAAGCACCAAGCCGAACGCCGGCTTGAGACAAGCGGGATAAATTTGGAAAAAGTGAAAGCAATGGTTGAAGAACTCGCTCCGCATTTGCGTCTGCTCCGGCGGCAAAAGAGCAGATTTGAGAAAAGGAGCGAAATTGCCGGGAGCTTGAAACAGACCGAGGACGAATATTTCGGTTTTCACTATGGAAACGTTTCGGCGGCCCTAGAGAGTTCGGATATTCCCGTAAAAGAAATCATTGCCGCCCAAAAGAAGAAAGAAGCGGAAATAAAAGATTTAGAGGCGAAAATCAAGGAAATCGACCGGCAAAGCTCCAGTTCGGCGAAAATCAAGGAATTGCGGAACAATCTTCTCAAATTCGTTGACCGGAAATTCGAACTCGAAAAGGAGCTCGGCCGGATTGAGGCGAAAATGGAATTCCAGAGGGCGGCGCCCGCAACCGGCGTTTCTTTCGAAGAATTGGAGCGAAACGTTAAGGATTTTACGTTAAACCTTGAGGAAATGCTCGGTTGGGACAGTTTGGAGCGTCTTAAAAAGGAATTACAAAACTGGCTGGAGCGCCTTAAGAGGATTTTCAACAAAAAGGCGGGTGAGCCGGACGCCGAACTTCAGAACCGGCAGACTGTCTTAAAAAAAGAACTTTCTGAAATCGACGATGGCATCAAGGAACTTCGGGCCGAGGAGGAAAAATTCGCCGAAGAGCAGGATATTTTCAACAAGGAATTCCGCACTAGAGTGGAAGAACTGGAAGCGGGGAAAAACGAGCTTAGGGATTTGGAGCACAAACTCCAGAACCATTTTTTGGAGCGCCAGCGGCTGGAACTTAAACTTGGGGAACTCACGCGTGAGTGGCGCTCTTACGGCCGCGAAGCGGCGGAGCTGAAAAATTTGCCGAGAACCGAGAGCGAAATCGATTCGGCCGCCCTGGATAAAAAAATGGTGCGTCTGAGGGGGGAACTCGCGGCAATCGGCGAAATTGACGAAGGTTTGATGAAGGAAGCTACGGAAGCGCAGGAGCGTTACGAATTCTTGACGAGAGAGTCGGGAGATTTGGAGAAAGCGATTCACGATTTGAAAAATCTCATCAAGGATTTAGACGGGAAAATCCACACGAGCTTCAAAAGTTCTTTTAAACAAATCAACGAAGAGTTCAATAATTACTTTCGGCTCATGTTCGGCGGCGGCAAGGCAAAACTTAAATTAGAAGTTTATAAACCGAAAGCGGAGGAAAACAACGCGGAGGAAGCTGTCCTCGAAGAAGGCGAGTTAAAACCCGAAAAAATTGCGGAGCCGGAAGAAAACCAAGAATTAAGGGCCGGCATTGAGATAGATTTGAGCGTCCCGCGGAAAGGCATTAAAGGTATTGATATGCTCTCCGGCGGCGAACGGAGTCTTGTATCGCTAGCCGCGCTCTTCGCTTTGATTGCTGTTTCGTCGCCGCCGTTTCTCGTTTTGGACGAAATCGACGCGGCGCTTGATGAGGAGAACGCCCGGCGCTTTGCCGAGCTTATCAAGGAATTTTCCAAGAAGACCCAGTTCGTACTGGTGACCCACAATCGCGCCACGATGGAAGCGGCCGACATCCTCTACGGTGTTACGATGGGCGAGGACGGCGTTTCTAAAGTATTGTCGTTGAAGCTGGAAGGTTAGCTTGACTCCCAAAAGATAAAAGCTATAAGCTGAAAGCTAATTCTATGTTAGCCATAAAATTCCGCCGGCAAGGCAAGAAGCATCAGGCCTCTTTCCGTCTCATCGTGACCGAGAAGCGTTCCAAACTCGGCGGCCGTTTTATTGACGATTTGGGCTGGCTTGACCCAAAGTCCAAAAAGTTCGAGGTGAAAAAAGAAAAAGCGGAGAGATGGCTTAAAGTCGGCGCCAGGCCGACGCCTAGCGTCCACAATTTTTTGGTGAGGGCGGGGATTTCCCGCGCGGCAAAAATCCCGGTGCACAAGAGGCCAAAAAAGACCGAAGAAGTGGCGGTGCCAGCCGAAACCGTGAAGCAAGAAACAGCTCCGGTGGCGGAAGCAGCCGCAGCCGCGCCTACGGAGGCCATGCCTACCGGCAGGCAGGCGCCCGCCGAAAATTCCGGTGAAGCAAGCAAATAAGAGGTTCTAGGAAAGGTCGGATGAAAGTCAAAGAATGATTTTGAAAAGCAGATTTCATGGCAGAAATGAGTGACCAGAATTTTCTTGAGTATCTTGTAAAGTCCATCGTTGACCACCCCGACGATGTGAAAGTTGAAAGGAAAGTTGACGAGCGGGGAGTGCTTCTTTCTCTCAGGGTTCATTCCCAGGACATGGGGCAGGTGGTCGGCCGGCAGGGTACGACGGCGAAAGCGATTCGCATTCTTTTGCGGATTGTCGGGATGAAGAATAACGCCCGGGTGAACTTGAAGATTGAGGAACCAGAGGGCGGTTTGAGAGCGCCTCGCGGCCCAGAAGTTTAACGCAAGGATAATTACGAAAAACCGCCCCCAGTTTTTCGGGCGGTTTTTCTATAATGAAAACGTGCTGACTTTCGATGTAATAACAATTTTCCCGGAGGCGTTTGATTCCTACATTAAAGCGTCTATCTTGGGGCGGGCGGTGAAAAAGAGATTGGTGAAAATAAACCTGGTGGATTTGCGGCGCTTCACCAAAGACCGGCACAAAACTGTGGATGACCGGCCCTATGGCGGGGGAGCGGGTATGGTGATGAAGGCAGAGCCGATTTTGAAGGCAGTTGAAGAAATAAAGAAGAAGGCAAAGAACGAAAAGCAAAAAATAATTCTGCTCTCCGCCAAAGGCAAGCAATTCAGCCAGAAAATGGCCTACGCTTTGGCGAAAAAATATAATAATATCATTTTTATTTCCGGCCGCTATGAAGGAATTGATGAACGCGTGAAGCTCATACTTAAGGCCGACGAGGTTTCCGTTGGCCCTTATGTTTTGACCGACGGTGATGTTGCGACGATGGCAATGATTTCAGCGGTGGCGCGGCTCATTCCCGGTGTCATAAAACTGGAGTCGCTCAGAGAAGAGTCGCACTGGAATTTGAGAGTCAAGGAAGAAGAGAGGGGCAAACTAGAGTATCCCCACTATACCCGGCCGGAAGTACTGGAATATAAAAAAAAGAAGTACCGGGTGCCGCCCGTCTTGCTCTCCGGCGACCACAAAAAAATCGCGGAATGGCGGAAAGAACGGCAGTAAAAAATATAATTGACAACTGATTTATTTTTCAATAACATAAAGTCCTATGTCACTTACGGTTTTAGACGAATCGAAGATCGCCGAGATGGCCGAGAAGGGCGTGATTTTGGGCCACAAAAAATCCAAAACCCACCCCTCAATGAAGCCGATTATCATCGACACCAAAAACGACGTTGAGCTCTTGGACCCGCAGGCAGTCGTTGAAAGTGTGGAGAGTGCCGTCGCGTTCCTCAAGGAAAAATCCAAGCCGGGTTTTTTGGCTTTGTTTGTCGGCGCAATTCCCGGCATCAAGGAGGAAATTAAAAGTTTCGCTGAAGAGTTCGCCATGCCTTACGTCACAAACCGCTGGCTCGGCGGTACGCTCACCAATTTCTCCGTCATTTCGAAGCAAACCCGCTACTACGAGGACTTGATTGCGAAACAGGAGCGGGGGGAGCTTGCGAAATACACCAAGAAAGAACAATTGGGATTCACCAAGGAGATTGAAAAAATGCGAGAGAATTTTCAGGGGCTCACGCGCCTTACCCGCCTGCCCGATTGGATGCTAGTGGTGGATATCAGAGAGCACGATACGGCAGTCCGGGAAGCCCGCAAGATGAAAATACCGGTTGTGGCGATAGTGGATAGCGACGACAATCCGGAACTTGTGCCGCATCCCATATACGCTTCCGATCACAGCAAAGAGAGTGTGAGGTGGGTGATAGAGCACCTTAGAAAAGGTTTGCAGGAAGCGGCGCAAGTTCAGGTGCAAGACACGCAGGTGAAATGACCGACGACGTCAAAAAATTAAGGGACATGACCGGGGCGGGGGTAATGGATTGCAAACAAGCCCTCGCCGATGCGAAAGGCGATTTCGACAGAGCGCTCCAGATAGTAAGAGAGCGTGGTGTCTTGATTGCCGAGAAGAAAAGTGAGCGGAAAACCGGCGCCGGCATTCTTGAATCCTACATCCACAACAATCGCGTGGGCGTCTTACTGGAGTTGCGAACCGAGACCGATTTTGTCGCCCGTTCCGAACCATTTAAGACACTTGCTCACGAAATTGTCATGCAGATTTCGGCAATGGCTCCGGAGGACGTGGATGCACTCATGAAACAACCCTACATTAAAGATGAAACAATGACAGTGAGTGATTTAGTGAAACAAACCGTCGCTAAAGTCGGCGAGAATATAAAAGTAGAAAGATTTACCCGGTATGAGATTTAGAATTTCCATAAATGACGCAGAGTTTTCACTGGCAATTTCAGGTGGTATACTTAAGTATACCACCCACCGATAGCGCAAATATGTTCAGATTTATTTTGGAGATCTTGATAATGCTTTCTTTGGGGTTTATCCTGTATTTGGCGGCGAAAACCCTGCCGCGGATTGATGACCGGGAAGAGGGTGTCTCCGGTTTCAAGACCCATTGGTTCGTGGTATATCTCGAGAAAGCCGATGAGCGATTGAAGGCGGTTTGGGAGAAAATGCTCCGCCGGGCGGGCGTCACGGTTATGAAGCTCGGCAACAGCATCAACGTACGGCTCACGAAACTTAAAAAAGAAAGCGAAAAAGAAACGGCTTTAACGGATTTGAGCGGGGAAAAGAAAGAGAACGGCAAGGAAAATTAATGCGTCGGTGGCAGAGTGGTCAATTGCACTTGACTGTAAATCAAGCGCCCATCGGGCTACGTAGGTTCGAATCCTACCCGACGCACAAATGGAATCCATGATACCCTTGCGGTATCATTGATTCCATCGGCGGTAGGATTCGAACGGGAAGGGGGTCGGGGAAACGGGAGTTTCCCCGTGGTGGAAGTACTGAAACCGCAAGGTGTCAGAAAATTTTGTGAATACAAAATTTTGTTCGATTCCTCCCGACGCACCAGGGCCACCTTAGCTCAGCGGCAGAGCAACTCTTTTGTAAAGAGAAGGTCCTCGGTTCAAATCCGAGAGGTGGCTCCGAATGAACGCCAGCGTAGCTCAGTTGGCAGAGCGCATCCATGGTAAGGATGAGGTCGCCGGTTCAATCCCGGCCGCTGGCTCCATAATAGTTGATTCGTGATTTTTAATCCGTTATTCTAATTTCATGGCACAGAGTAAATTGAAGGAAAATTTAATAGGCCTGAAATGTTCTGTCTGTGGACGCAGGAATTATTATACGCGCAAGAACAAGAAGCTGGTGGAGCGGAAGCTGGAATATAAGAAATTCTGCAACTGGTGCCGGAAGCATACTATTCATAAGGAGACGAAAACCACCGGCAAATGATGGCCAGCGACCCTGAGCGAAGTCGAAGGGCAACTGGTGCCGGAAGCACGCACTGCACAAAGAAGCTAAAAAATAGGGGGCATCGTTCAATGGCAGGATTACGGTCTCCAAAACCGTTGATCTAGGTTCGAATCCTAGTGCCCCCGCCAATGCAGTTTAGTACGGCGATTTTGTTGGCTAATTCGCACGAATTAGCCGATATTGACACTTTATAGTTAATCTGCTATAATTTGGCTAGTACAATAAAGCTTCCTTACGGGACAACAGTTCGGAAAATTTAATCGTTTCTTGATTGTTGTCTCGTGAGGAACTCACAACTCTACAAGGAGGAACCATGCTGGATTTTTCAGAGCAGACAGGGCGGAGGTTGATGGTGATAGCTCTCGTTGTCTTGGGAGCAGGATTCGGTTTCATCGGAAACCTGATGACCATGGATTTGCCGTGGGCGAGGAGTGAGGTCGACGGTGTGCGGCACTACAGTTCTACCGAGACCTACAGGGTTGCCTCGAGCGAGGAAGCGCGCGATCTTCTGCCGTGGACGGTGCGCACCAGAGGAACAATGGCGTTCGTCCAACTCGTGCCTGATGACTCCGGCTACGTCAAGGTGATGTTCACGAGGGACAAGCGCCTTATGGAGGCGATCAGTGCTCACGCTGTCGAGAACGGCGAGTGGCCCGAGGTCTATATCGTTGCCATGGTCACGGAGACGCGCCACGCCCTGCTTCTCGGGGACATCTTCCGCAGTTCTAGCGTCATCCGGAATCACGTGGTGCGCGTTGACGGGAACGCCGGAACGGTGAACACCATCATGCAGTGGTACAATTCAAGGCCGGCTTCCGCCATCCGAACCTGACGGGCGGTGGGCCGGCTGCATAAGCGAACAAGGGGCTATCCGAAGCATCGGACGGCCCCTTTCGTTTTTGTTTTCTTGGTTGCTCTTTCGTGAAAACCAGCTTACTTGGAGCGCAGCATTGGGCGGTCTAATTATATTTGCTGGCGTTTTCGTTATCTATCATTTCAACCGTTGAACCAAGTATCAATTTGTGGTAATAAGGTTATCAGAACCCCAAAGGAGGAGTAGTGGATACAAATAGCGGCGGCAACATACCCAGTTTTTCAGATGAAAGCGCGGCGATTGCGGAGTGCTTCCAAGCAAACCCGAATGCGACCGACGGAGAACGCATCATAGTGATTCTTCTGGAAGACAAGAAGCATCACTCAGGTGGCGGGTCAGGTTACTGCGGCTGGCTGAAGGGAGAGTTGGAGAAACTTCTAGCTCTTACTCGCGCCCAGGAACGTGAGAGAATCGCCAGTCTCATAAGTGGAATGACGCTATTTCCTATCGACCCCGGTACATTGGCCAACTTAATCAGGGAGAACAAGCGGGTTCCTTCTCGCGGTTCTATAGAGGGTCTATAGGCCGGTCACTAGAAATGCCCCCAGCACTACGGTGTATGGGGGCGTTCTAATTGTAATAAACATCCTAGTTTAGATAGAATTAAGATATACTAATTTTAAACCCATGGCGGAAGAATTTCCTAAGGAACCGAGTCCGGAAGATATTGAACGAGGTATAGAAGAACTTATTGAGGTCATTTATAGCGATGAGTATTCTGATCTTTATTATGAGTTTCCGGAATTACAAGATGCCGAGTACGACGTTATAATGGAAGCAAAGAACGGGAAGGATAGGGTAGCGGCTAAGAAGCACTTGGAAGATTACGTTGAATTATTAAAATCTAAGAAAGAGCAAAAAGACAAAGATGTTTCCTAATGATAAAAAACTTCGAGTGGCGGTCCTAATGGGCGGGCCTTCGGCCGAGCACGAAGTATCTTTAAAAAGCGGGGAAGAAGTGCTGAAGCACTTGAACCCTGAACATTACAATATAAAGAGAGTTTTAATCTCTAAAACCGGCGACTGGGAAATTCCGCCGAAAGAGCTAAAACATTACGCTGACGTTGTTTTTATCGCTCTCCACGGGCCCTATGGTGAGGACGGGACTGTTCAGAATATTCTTGAGGAAGAAGGTATACCGTACACCGGTTCTGGCTCTCTCTCAAGCGCTCTCGCAATGAACAAGTTCCTTTCCTATCGCCTTTTCAAAGAAACGGGTTTCAATACACCCCTTACTTTTTTAGTTACTGAGAAGGATTGGAAAGATAAACCTTTAAGTGTCTTACATCAAATTCACCGCTATCTCGGCTATCCTTTCGTTGTTAAACCAAATAACCAAGGTTCGAGTGTTGGAGTAACCATTGTCAAAGATGAGCAGGGAATTACTGGTGCTTTCAACGAGGCGTTTAATTTATCGAAGGAAGCATTAATCCAAGAATACATTAGCGGGAAAGAAATCACCTGCGGCGTTCTTGATAACGGCTTGCCAGGCAGTGAGTTTGCTCTTCTTCCGACGGAGATTGTTCCTCAAGCAAGTCACTTTTACGATTACAAATCAAAATACGACGAAGGCGGTTCGAAGCATATCATACCCCCCAGAGTACCAGAACACTTAATCCGAAAAATTCAGACAATAGCTAAGACAGTTCACAAACTTATGGGCTGTCGGGGGTTTTCACGAGCTGATTTTATTTTAGATAAAAGAGACGACCTTTACATTCTGGAGGTAAACACCATTCCTGGTCTTACCCCACAAAGTTTATTACCCGAGGCAGCCTTCGCGAGTGGCATTTCCTTTCCCGCTCTTCTTAGTAAAGTAACGAATTCTGCTTTTTTGCTAACTACTTCTCAAACAAATAAGTTTTTAAGAGAAATTTGACTCAAGATAAACTCATTAAAGAACTCGTGCGCGACGGCTATTTGAAGTCGCCGTCAATTATTGAAGCTTTCAAAAAAATAAATCGCGCCGATTTCGTGCCCGAAAGCGAGGGAGAAATGGCTTATTACAATATTCCGCTTCCCATCGGTTACAATCAAACGATTTCCCAGCCCCTGACCGTCGCTTTCACGCTGGAACTCCTGGAGCCGAAGAAGGGCGAAAAGATTTTGGACATAGGGGCGGGCAGCGGCTGGCAGACTGCGCTTCTCTCCGAACTCGTGGGCGAGGAAGGGAAAGTTATTGCCATCGAGCGCATTCCCGAACTGAAGAATATGGCGGAGAAGAATGTCGGTAAGTACGGTTTTGCGAAAAAAGGGATTGCGGAGATTATTTTAGGCGACGGTTCAAAAGGATATCCGGAAGAGGCGCCTTACGACAAAATTGTCGCCGCCGCTTACGTCAAAAAAATTCCTGCCTGCTGGAAAGAACAGCTTAAAATCGGCGGCCGGATTGTGGCGCCGGTGGGGGAACAAATGACGGTTCTTGATAAAACCGGGCCTGATAAATTCGAACAAAAGCAGTATTTTGCCTTTCTTTTCGTGCCTTTAATCGAGGGGGAGGTTGGGGATAAAAGCTCTTGACACCCGCGGGTTCTCCGGCTTATAGTTAGTTCACTCAGGATGAATATTGTATTTACATACCACGGCGGAACGCCATTGAATTGAGGCCGATTTTTGGCCTGTGGTAGTCCGCCCTGGAACGGCGGATTTTTAATTTAAGTCCGACCGGGATTCGTCCCCGAGCGTTACTTGATTTTTGAATATTGGGCAAGAAGATGAACTTTTCAACAAGTTCAGGGTCTTCTAGATAAAGTTTATCGAGCATAAGTGTAATCACTTAAATAAGGGTAGATGGCGGATGCCTTGACACTAAACGGCGAAGAAGGACGTGGCGTAGCTGCGATAAGTCTCGGGGAGGTGCGTAGCAACCTTTGATCCGGGAATGTCCGAATGGGGAAACCTGGTAGAGCAAACCTCTATCGCTTCAACACGCTAGTTGAAGAGCGCACCCAGGGAACTGAAACATCTAAGTACCTGGAGGAGTAGAGAATAATAATTTATTCCCTAAGTAGCGGCGAGCGAAAAGGGAAGAGCCTAAACCTGTTTTTTCTTCCGCAAGGAAGAAGGGGCGGGGGTTGAAAGATGAGATATGTCTTCGAACTTGAAAAGCTTTGAGTTCGAGGGGAAAGTTACAAAATGATTTGCTAGCCGAATCTCCTGGAAAGGAGAACCACAGCGGGTGATAGTCCCGTAAGCGAAAGTGAATCATCTTTCTAATATTTTATTCTTAAGTACCGCGAGGCCAATAAACCTCGTGGGAATCCGGGAGTACTGTCTCCTAAGGCTAAATACGTTTGGTGATCGATAGTGAACTAGTACCGTGAGGGAAAGGTGAAAAGCAGCCCGGTTAGGGCGGTGAAATAGTACCTGAAACCATCTACTTACAAGGAAGCGGAGCTTGTGCGTAGCACAAGATCACGAATGTGCACGAATGACCTTCGGTCTCACGAATAAACACGAATTTAATTCGTGAAATTAGTGAGCGAACGAAGAGAGCCATTCGTGATATTGGTGGTCTCGCGCTGCGCGCGAGTGACGCTGTGCCTATTGAAGAATGAGCCAACGAGTTTACGTATGTTGCAAAGTCTAATCCGCGTTCGCGGAGGAGGCGTAGCGAAAGCGAGTCTTAATAGGGCGAACTTAATCAGTAACATAGCCCCTCTTTCTTAGGGGTTGTGTTACCGGTTAATAAGCATCATGCGTAAGACCCGAAACCAGACGAGCTTGCCCTGGCCAGGATGAACTCCCGCGAAAGCGGGAGGGAGGTCCGTACCGGTGAGTCGTGCAACGCTCTCGGATGAGCTGGGGTAAGGAGTGAAAAGCTAATCGAGTTTGGTAATTGCTGGTTCTCTCCGAAATAGTTTTCGGACTAGCCTTATATGTTTCCTTTTGGAGGTAGAGCACTGGAAGATGCGAACAGGGCGCAAGCTCGTCGCATCTATCAAACTCCGAATGCCAGAAGGTAAAAATATGGGAGTCAGACTGTGGGGGCTAAGCTCCATGGTCGCGAGGGGAAGAGCCCAGATCGCCGTCTAAGGTCCCAAAGTTCGTACTAAGTGTCAAAGGTAGTTTGTGTCCACAAACAGATAGGAGGTTGGCTTAGAGGTAGCCATCCTTTAAAGAGTGTGTAACAACTCACTATTCGAGGGCGCGGGCGCCAAAAATTTATCGGGGCTAAAGTACGACACCGAAGACGCGAATTCTTGTGCGTAGCACAAGACTACGAATGTGCACGAATGACCTTCGGTCTCACGAATAAACACGAATTTAATTCGTGAAATTGGTGAGCGAACGAAGAGAGCTATTCGTGATATTGGTGGTCTCGCGCTGCGCGCGAGAGTGGTAGGAGAGCATTCTTTGCGCGGCGAAGGCGAGCTCGTGAGGGCCGCTGGAGTGCAAAGAAGAGAGAATGTTGGCATGAGTAATCAACAAAGCGCGTGAAAAACGCGCTCCCCGCAAATCCAAGGTTTCCTCCGCAACGCAAATCGACGGAGGGTTAGGCGGCCCTAAGGCGATGGCGAAAGCCGCAGCCGAAGGAGTGCTGGTTAATATTCCAGCCCACCGCTTGGGGGATACAGATGAGGTGACGAAGAAAATAAACTTGAGTGCCTTAATGGTTTGGCATTCTTGCGTTAAGAAACGGCATGCAGGAAAATCCGCGTGTCTGCCTTCAATGGCGATTTTCAGACGAGAGAAGAGGTTTGGTTTTACCGAATCAATTCAAGCGAATAGTCTTCCAAGAAAACCCTCTAATGTGCACCCAAATGGTTCCGTACCGTAAACCGCCACAGGTGGATGAGGCGAGTAGCCTAAGGGGAACGAGTGATTTCTCGCTAAGGAACTCGGCAAAAAAGCGGCCGTAACTTCGGGATAAGGCCTGCTCCGCGCAAGCGGAGCCGCAGCTAAAGTTTCTCTGGCGACTGTTTACCAAAAACACAGCTCCCTGCGAACTCGCAAGAGGATGTATAGGGGGTGACACCTGACCGATGCGAGAAGGTTAACGGCGGGGACGTTATGCAGCAATGCGTAAGGTTCACTGCCCGAAGCCCTCGTCAATGTCAGCGGTAACTATAACCGTTCTAAGGTAGCGCAATTCCTTTCCGGGTAAGTTCCGGAGCGCACGAAAGGTGTAACGACTGGAGAACTGTCTCAGCGAGAAGCTCGATGAAAATGCGATACCCGTGAAGACGCGGGTTACCGGCAGCAAGACGAAAAGACCCCGGAAGCTTTACTGTAGTTTGGTATTGTTATTAACGTTTGGATGCGTAGCGTAGTGGCGAGCCTTCGAAGCGTGGATTTCGGTTCACGTGGAGGCGACAATGAAACAGCCATCTTTCAAATGTTAGTATCTAACCCGCGCGGCAAAAACGCGCAGGGACAGTGCCTGACGGGCAGTTTAAATGGGGCATTTTCCTCCTAAAGAGTAACGGAGGAGTCTATTAAGGTCAGCTTGGCGCGGATGGAAATCGCGCCTGACGTGCAAAGGCATAAGCTGGCTTGACTGCAAGGCTGACAGGCCGCGCAGGTGCGAAAGCAGAGCTTAGCGACCCGACCGTTCATCATAGAATGGCGGGAGACATCGGATAAAAGTTACTCCGGGGATAACAGGCTAGTCTGGTCCGAGAGTCCCTATCGACGACCAGGTTCGGCACCTCGATGTCGGCTCACCACATCCCGGGGCTGGAGAAGGTCCCAAGGGTTTGGCTGTTCGCCAATTAAAGTGGTACGTGAGCTGGGTTCAGACCGTCGTGAGACAGGTTGGTCTCTATCTGTTGTCGGCGTTAACGCTTGAGGGAAGTCGTCCCTAGTAAACGACAAATTGCTACTTCGTGCAGTAATGCACGATGATAATTCGGCTAATAACGGTGAAGTCTTAATATTTGATTATTACCGTCGGTCCGGTAATAATTTACTTGAGGACCAAGAGACGTTAAGATAATACCGTGGGAAGTCGATCTAAAACTAATTTGGCTTATATTGCTGGATTTCTTGACGGCGATGGGAGTTTGATGCTCCAAATCAAGAAACGTAAGAATGGTAATAAATCGAGGAATCGGTTTATGGCGACTATTTGTTTTTACCAGGATTCTCGGCACGAAAAACCGTTGTATTGGATTCGTGACGTTCTTGGTATCGGTTATATTTCGCGAAGAAGCGATAATATAACGGAACTGCGAATTAACGGCTATAAACAAGTAGAGAGAATACTTAAAGATTTATTGCCTTACGTTAAGTTCAGGAAAATCCAGACAAAGATTCTCCTTAATTCTGCTAAATTGCTTCAAAAAGGCAAATTAAGCAGAAATGATTTGCTGAAGTTGGTTAATGGTATTCTGAAAATTCAAGCTGAAAACTATGTAACCAAAAGAAAGAAATCTAAAGAAGAACTGCTAAAAATTTTAGGTTTGACCCCGTAACGACTTGTTCCGCTTTTAGCGGACGGAGTTGGGAAACGCGAAGTTATTGTTTCCCGGCTAATACGCCGAGACCCCACTCTAAAATTTTAGAAGGGTTAAGATATAGTCTGCGCACATGGTGACATGTGATTACGTGACGAGAGGACCGGGATGAACGAACCTCTGGTCTACGAGCTGTCCTACCAAGGGCAATGCTCGGTAGCTATGTTCGGACGGGATAAGCGCTGAAAGCATCTAAGCGCGAAGCCTCTCCCAAGATTAGGCGTAGAATTCCTGGAAGACTACCAGGTTGATAGGCCATAGGTGTAAGTGCGGCAACGCATTTAGCCGAGTGGTACTAATAAATTCGATTTTCGATAAACTTTATTTAAGCGGATCCTGAATTTGTTCAAGAGTTCATCTTCTACTGGGTTGTTCATAGCGGTTTCCCGGTGATTCAGTTTCGCGTGCACCACCTCTTCCCATTCCGAACAGAGAAGTGAAAGCGCGATATGCTGATGATACTTGGTTTCGGCCTGGGACAGTAGGCTTTGCCGGGATACCGGTGTGAATAACTAAAAACGGCGGCACCTTTTTACGGGTTGCCGCCGTCTCTGTTTTGCGCTTACTGCGTTTCAGGCCGAAACCAACTGAATCGGCCGAGTGTTTTCAACTGGAACGAACTCGTACTTGAACCGGAGCTCCCAACCGCCGAAGAGAGTCTCGTTCCCGAACTCTATCGGTTTCGGTTCGAACTCTTTCCATAGGTGGCCATAGTGGTCGTTTGGCCAGAATTGGAGCCGAACTGCTCTCCACCACCGGCGGCCAAGTTGTTGCTTCGGGTCCCACTCCTTCTTATGGAGTAAAACCCTAGTGCTTGGGCCGTCACGGCTCATGAAGATAGCGGTTCGTAGAAGTCCGCCTTGACCATCCGACGTTCCTTCGCCGGTCGGCAAGTAATCTTCTCTGTCGTACACGACGCCAGGATTGCCGATGTGAGCTAGGAAGCATTGGATGGCCCGTTGAGCTTCGATCTGCGAGTCAGTACGGTAAATCATCTTTCCCCCTTGCGAGCTAAACTCGCGTTGGACCACGATGCCGGAGGCGGCTCGCGGTACGATGAAATTGTACTTCAGAACTATCTATAATTATACCACATCTTTACTAAAAAAGTCAAGTTAACCCAGCCGGTCGTTTTGGATGAAAACCCGGAGGCCGTGGAGCCAGATTTTGAGCGCTTTAAACGGGTTCATGATTGATAGAAAATAATTGAGCTCCACAACACCTTTGAAAATCCAGGCGAGCAGTCCCGAAATCACAATCAGGCCGATTTTCGCAACCGCATATTTGCCGCCAACCGGAACGATGTAGGGATAATTCATCGGTTTGTAGACATACTGCTTTATTTTTTTGGAAAGGAAATTCTGTTTTTTAATGTCTTCAATGATGTTTTTGGCGGCGATTTTCCCCTGAGTGATGGCGGCGCGGGCGACCTGCGGCACGGGGAGATTCGTTTTCGGATTTATAATGCAGGCAGCGTCACCCACGGCGTAAATTTTCCCGTAAATCTTTAAATCCGGACTCTCCGGGATGCACTCCAGTCCACCCATTATTTCTATCCTGCCTCTTTTTTCTTTTTTGAGGGGCATTTTTTCCGTAAGCGGCACCGCTTTCACGCCGCCCGCCCAGACCAGAATGTCGTAGGCAATTTTTTCGGCGCTCTCCAAAATGATGTCTTTCTGGGTTACTTTATCCACCTTCTCGTCCCGGACAATGGCGACACCGATTTTTTTGAGGCGCTTTTCTACTTTTCGGACTACTCGTCCGTCAAAGCCGGGGAGAATATTTTTGGACCCCTCAATAATCATCACATCAATATTGCAGGATTTGTTCACTTCTTCTTGCAGTTCGCGGGTCCATTCCTTAATTTCGCTCGCGAGTTCCACACCGGTTGAGCCGCCCCCGCCGATTACAACCCGAAGCCGCTCCGCGCCTTCTTCCGCTCTCCGCCAGATTGCATCCCGCAGCCGAATGGCGTCCATGAAGGTTTTGAGTGGGAGGGCGTTCTCTTCCAAGCCAAACATGTTGAAATAGTTCGTTTCCGCGCCGAGAGCTACAACCAAGTATTCAAATCTTATTTTTGACTGCTTCAAATGAACGAGCCCCTCCGCCGTATCGATATGAAGAATGACGTCGTTCACAACCCTTATGTTTTTATCCTTGAAGAGTTCGGCGAAAGGGAAACTGACGAGCGATTTAAGTTCAACGTAATCGGCTAGGTTTTTGGAAGTAGTCGCGGCCTCGTAGAGGAGGGGAGTAAAGGTATGATGCGGTTCCTTATCCACCAGAATTATTTCGTAATCGTTTTTGACCCGCAGTTTCTTTAATTTTTTCTCCAAAGTGAGAGCAGCTTGCACGCCGCCGAATCCTCCGCCCAAAATGACAATGTTTTTCATATATAATTAACCTATGTCCGTATTTTATCTTAGCAAAACGGATTTGAAAAAAATGCGCGGCAAAACCGCTCTTGTTCGGGTTGACTTGAATATTGAGCCGGGTGCTGAAAAAAATTCTTTTCGTCTGGAGGCAATTTTGCCGACAATCCGCTTTCTCCTCGCGCGAGGCGCAAAAGTTGTAATCTTAAGTCACCGCGGCAGGCCCCGCGGCCGCGATAAAAACCTTTCTTTGCGTCCATTTGCCCCGATTCTCCAAAAAGAGTTAAAACAGCGAGTTGAGTTCATGACGGTGCTACCCCGCATGATAGCACCGCAGAGGGGCAAGGTATTTCTGCTGGGAAATTTGCGTTTTTGGAAAGGTGAGGAGAAAAACGACGTCGGTTTCGCCCGCCGGCTCGCCGCACTCGGCGATTTTTATGTGAACGACGCCTTTGCCGTCTCGCACCGCAAGAACGCATCGGTCGTCGCCATCACAAGATTTTTGCCTTCCTATGCCGGCTTGCTTTTGGAAAAGGAGATTAAAAACCTGGGTGGTATACTTAAGTATACCACCCACCCGTTTACGATAATCTTGGGCGGCGGCAAGACCTCGGATAAGCTCGGGGTGATGAATTATTTCTGGAACAAAGCCGATAACCTTCTCTTGGGCGGTGCGCCGGCAAACACGGTGTTCGTCGCTCAAAAGTTGCCGGTAGGAAATTCGTTGATTGACAGAGGTTCAACCTCCCAAATATTGAAGTTAATTCGTAAGGAGGTTGAACCTCGTAAAATTGTGTTGCCGCTTGATGTCAAAATTGCCGACAAAAAGATTCTGGATATCGGCCCGCAGACGGTTGAGAAGTACAGCAAGATAATTTCTAAATCCAGAACAGTTATCTGGAACGGCCCGCCCGGGCTTTTTGAAAAGAAGGGATTTGAAAAAGGAACAATCGGCATCTGGCGTGCCATCTTACGAAATAGGAAAGCGAAAATCATTGTCGGCGGCGGCGAAACAACCGCGTCTTTTTCCCTAATTCATAATTCAAAATTCATGATTCCGAAGAATATATTTCTTTCCACCGGCGGCGGCGCCATGCTGAAATTCTTATCCGGCAGAAAACTGCCCGGGATTGAGGCGTTAAAATAAAGAGTAAATATAAATTACATCAAAAATGTCATTTGAAACTTTAGAAAAAGAAGTAAAAGAATTGCCGAGAGAGTTTGAGGAAACTGGAGATACGTGTTACCTCTTAAAGGATCCAGAGAATGCAGATCGAGAATCAGCGGATGTTCTAGCAGATGTCATTGAACGCATTGATTTCAAAGCGTTGCAGAATATTTTTGAGAGCATTGCAGCTAAATCAGGCATCGACCCTTCTAAAATGAATTTCGTTGGTCCCGAAAGGTTTTATGATATGACAAGCATGTGGGATACTTTGGGGCGCTGGAATTCGGAACATAACGTGATAGCATTGAACGGATCGGCATTAAAGAGAAGTGCCGAACGTGCTGGTGTAGATACAGAACTTAGAGTTTTATCAACCCTTGTCCATGAAGAAGTGCATGCAACCTCGAGGTATAAAAGCGAAATAGTAAAGACCCAGGCAGGAGATAGAGAGAAAATTACCACTGGTTACGGTAAATATAGAAGAGGTAATCGGAGTAAGGGGTTAAAAGGCGAAGTATTCTTTGATTTGCTTAATGAAGGCGTGGTAGAACTACTGGCTAGGGAGGTTCTGTTGGAATATATCAGGACAACTGATTTTACGGATAGCCGGAAAGTGAAAGAGTTTATGGAAGCCCATGAGCAAAAACCTGAAGAAATGTCTGGGTATTGGTTGGCTATTAAATTTGTCGATGTTTTGGTCGATAAAGTAAGTGTCAAAACAGGAACAGACAGAAACTCGGTGTGGCGATCATTTGTTAGAGGATTGTATGAAGGTGTTGATTTCGAGACAAAAGAATTTAGTCAGCCGTTTCAAGAATTATTTGGTGAAAACTTTCTGCAAAAATTATCAAAAGCCAATTTTAGTAAAGATATTGAAGCTCTCATGAAAGAACTTGAAACTCAGTAAGGATATGAAATCAATCGTTGTTTTATATCACGCAAATTGTCCCGACGGTTTCGGCGCGGCTTACGCCGCCTGGAAAAAATTCGGCAACAGAGCCGATTATATTGCCGTAAAGCCAGTCAAACTTCCGCCGAAACATCTTAGAAACAAAGAGATTTACGTTCTGGACAGCAGTTTAAGTGCAGACGACCTGAAGCGTCTTTTGCAATTAAAGAATAAGGTGACTATTATTGACCACCATATAAGCTCTAAGAAAGATGTAGAAAAAGCTCCTAATTACGTCTTTGACATAGAGCATTCCGGAGCGGTTCTCACTTGGAAATATTTCCATCATAAGAAAAGAACGCCTAAATTGCTTCAGTATGTTGAAAACGGCGATTTATGGAAATTCCATCTGCCCAACAGCCAACTTTTATTAGCTTATGTATATTCTCTGCCATATGACTTTAAGATTTGGGAAAATTTGTGCCGCGGCATGGAGAAAGCGGCCGGCCGGAAGAAATATTTAACCCTTGGTAAAATAATTTCTGATTACAACGCCATCATTATAAAAGAAGTTGTTGATAAAGCCGAGCTTGTAAAGTTAGGCAAATATAAGGTTTTGGCAGTGAACCACTCTCTTAGAAAATTTACCGACAAAGTTGGCCATGAACTTTATCGGCGAAAACCGCCGTTTAGTATTATCTGGCACGTAGGAAAAGAAGGCATTAAAGTTTCTCTGCGTTCCAATGGTTCAGTTGATGTTTCAAAAATTGCCGCAAGATACGTTGGCGGCGGCGGACACAGGGCAGCTGCGAGCTTTACTTTGCCGAGAAATGCAAAATTACCATGGAAAGTTCTAAAAAATTAATTATCTACACCGACGGCGGTGCAAGAGGTAATCCCGGGCCGGCGGCAATTGGCGTTATCGTAGGAAATAAGAATTACGGCGAGGCGATAGGAAACACAACGAATAACGTCGCCGAATACAAGGCCGTGATTTTTGCGTTGAAAAAAGCCAAAGCCCTTTTGGGCGGCGACAAGGCCAAAGAAACGGAACTGGAAATCCGCTCCGACAGCGAACTATTGGTGAGCCAGGTAAAAGGGGAATATAAAATCAAGGACGAAGAACTTCAGCCGCTCTTCGTGGATGTCTGGAACAAAATGCAGAATTTCAAGAAAGTGAATTTTGTCCTGATTCCGCGCGAGAAAAACAGGGAAGCCGATACTCTTGTAAACCGCGCCTTGGACATACTTTTTTAACCAGCTTCAATTTACGTCCATATGGACATAAATTGAGGCAGTGTTTTGTTTGACAAAATAATATTTTTGTTTTAGATTTTAAGCTTAACATTGCACCTAAACAACTAAATAGCGGGAAACCGTAAGAGAGGATAAGATGCCGAAGCGGAAAGAGAATTACCTCCAGACTATCTGGAAGCTCAGAGCCGAGGTTAGGCGGCTAAAAGAGCTTGCTGTCCGCGATGAACTCACCGGACTCTTGAACCGTCGCGGATTCAATGAGTTCGCAGCGCCGTTCCTCAAAGCGGCAAGAGTGTCGAGAAGCGGCGTAGAACGCAGAAAAAAGCGCGTCGTAAGCGGCTACGCAGTTGTCATATTCGACCTTGACCGCTTCAAGCGCCTGAACACTACGCATGGCCATCGCGGTGGTGATGCAGTGCTTCAGGCGTTCGCTCACCTTCTCCTTGAGCGGGTAAGTGGAATGGATCTTGTTGCTCGCTGGGGAGGAGAAGAGTTCGTACTTCTTTTTCCTGGTGCAAGCGCTGAAGATGCTTACCGCATTGCCGAGGAAATAAGGAAGAAGGTGGAGAGAATGTTCGTCGTTTGGCACGCGAGAAAGAGTAGGGGACGGGGCACGAATTTTACCGTCTCAGCCGGTGTCGCGGACTTCTCAATCGCTTTTGACTTTGATGACGTTCTGGGGCATGCGGACGGGGCACTCTTCCGAGCGAAAAAGGAAGGCAGAAACTGCGTCGTGGTCTATGGCCGCGACAAGCAATCCTCGCTCCAGCTCGCCTGACGGGGTGTGGCGGAGATGTAGTAGAACCGAGCCCGGGATCACCGCGATCCCGGGCTGGCTTTTTTAAATTTTAAACAAAAAAACATCTTCAATTTCTCCCATATGGGAGAAATTGAAGGTTTGATTTTTCTTATAGAAGGTGGTAATATTGCTCTTGGTAAGTTAAGCGATAGCGCTCCGCGCAAGCGGAGTGAGGAAAGTCCGGACACTCTCTGTCGCAAGACAGATAAACAAGTAGCGGTTAACGACCGTCGTCCGCAAGGATAGAGGTGCGAGCAGTGACGCCTGATTCCGAAAGGAATTGGGGGACCCCATCCTAAGCTAGTCAGGTCCAACTCTGCGATAAGGATAAAAAAGCAGAGGTGAAACGGCTAAATCCTTACAGGGTGCAAGGCTGTGCTCCGAGTAATCGGAGAATGCCGCTTGACCCCGAGGGTAACCGAGGGGCTAGAGGAATTATCGCTAGGGTGCGCAAGCGCCCGATACAGAATCCGGCTTATGACTTACCCTATCCCGCCCGTCCAATGGACAGGCGGGATTAGTTTTTATCAACAGCCACTCTTTCAAAAATCCGGTAATTGTTTTAGATTTCAATCAGTCCTTAGTGACCTATGACCATTTCGCGGGGAGGGGACGATGAAAGTTTCCAAAGGGAAGGTAGCGGCAACGGCGGGTCTCC